>ERZ791902.351-NODE-351-length-36445-cov-4.070541_pt1 | contig 36445 bp, 25 predicted proteins | sample MGYA00510149_ERZ791902 | MGnify/ENA primary metagenome ERZ791902 (study PRJEB30046, sample SAMN00792060) | human gut metagenome | study: EMG produced TPA metagenomics assembly of the A metagenome-wide association study of gut microbiota in type 2...
TTCATCCTCGTAGACGACAAGGGCAACGACTTCTTCAAGCAGCTCAAGCCCTGGACTCCTTGCAAGGAGTGCCAGAAATAAAAATCTCACTTATCTTTAACATAAAGGGTGTGCCACGCATTTGTGGCACACCCTTTTTTCTATCTTGACAACTTCCTTTCCATCAATATCAAGGTTCAACATAAAAGTCATTTCTTTTGCGATAACAATTTTATTAAAATACTTGGATTATTCGATTCTTTTTTCTATATCAGCTAATTTTATCTACACACACCTTCATCACCGAGTTCTGTATTTTCCGTTAAAATAGTCGTATTGAGTAAAATCAGTACTTTTTCATTCATTACTATTGCATTAATAGATATTTTTTGTATCTTTGCAGAAGATAAGCTGCACTCGGCATAATATTCAAGCAAGCTTGATATTCTACGCTCGTTTGCATTATCTTTGCAGAAGATAAGCTGCATCTCAGCAAAACGTTCAAACAAACTTGACGCTATGCATTCGATTTGCATTATCCATACCTGAATAAAAAGACAATGAATATGAAGTCTAGAGAATACTACATTTCACTGATTTTATCTCACGCCGAAGAACTAAAAAGTAACTTCGGAGTAAAATCATTACGTCTCTTTGGTTCTGTTTCCAGAAATGAACAGAAAGAAGGTAGCGATGTTGATATATGTGTAGATATGGAACCGAAAATGTTTCTTGTTGTCAGACTTAAGCGCTTTTTAGAAAACTTACTGGAATGCTCAGTCGATATAGTAAGAATACACAAACGTATCAATCCATACCTTCTTAAAGAAATAGAACATGACGGAATATACATTATCAAATAGAATAGCAGGTACCTTATTGCAAATAAAAAAAGCTATAGAACAATTGCAAGATTGGAATAAGGATATACAAAATGTAGATGATTACTATAGTACGCCAGAAGGCATGAAAAATCTTGCAGCCAGTTGTATGCTTATAGAGGCTATTGGAGAAGGGGTTAAACAGATAGATAAATTAACCCAATCCCGTTTGTTAGATGAACGTCCAGAAATACCTTGGCAAGATGTCATAGGCATTCGTAACCATATTGCACATGGTTATTTTGATATTGACGGAGACATTGTATTAGACGTTATCAAAAATAATCTTGACGAGTTGCTGGCTGCCATTAATTATTTTATCACAAAATTCTCTATTTAAGTATGAGAACTTTCGCTTGTTTCGAAAGTTTGAGAAGTCAAAGACAATGTTAGGTATACCCCTATTGCGATAACAATTTTATTAAAATACTTGGATTATTCGATTCTTTTTACTATATTTGCAGCGTGTTATTATTTAAACATCATTATGGCAGAATATAAAGTTACACCGATGAAAGACAGAACCGTCTGCGGCTGGATTGCCGTCGCAAGCTTCATTATAGGACTGGTTCTCTGCGACTGGGTTATGGGGGCAAAAGCGCCAGGCTGGGCTTCCGATTTATTGATTCTGTGTGGTATCACTATGTTTATAAGCACCATGTTGTGGGTGATTATGCTCTGCCAGGATGATAATATATAACCCCTAAACCATCACAGCCATAAGCCGACGAAACTTCGTCGGCATTTTTATTTTCACCCACCTTCATTACTACCCATGCGGGCATCCTTGATGGCGGCTTCCAAAAGGTAGAGATGAGCGACAAGATGCGCGAGCGGCTTACCCGCTCCAACAACATCTTCTCGGGCATCAAGACGTTCCACGAGCTCAACGAGGCTTTCCCTTCCATGCTCGATGAGAACGGCAATAAAAAGCCGTTCGAACGCTTCCTGAACGATGTCCGGAAAATCAACGACACCTACAATGCCAACTATCTGCACGCCGAATACAACTTCGTACAGGCTTCTGCCACCATGGCGGCCAAGTGGGAACAGTTCAGCGAGGATGGCGACCGATACAACCTGCAGTACCGCACGGCCAAGGATGACAAGGTGCGCCCGGAACACGCTGCCCTCGATGGGGTAACACTCCCCATGAGCGACTCTTTCTGGGAAACCTATTTTCCGCCAAATGGATGGAATTGTCGCTGTTCCGTGGTACAGGTGCGCAAGCAGAAATATCCGGCTACAGAACACGCTGAAGCCATGAGTAGGGGCGAGGAAGCCATGAACGGCGAACGATACAACATCTTCCGTTTCAACAGTGGCAAGCAGGGAAAAACCATGCCCGACTATAACCCTTACACCATCAGGCGGTGTAATGACTGCGATGTAGCGAAAGGAAAACTGACTTTAAGTCTCCCCGACAACGAGATATGTGCTGCATGTAAATTCGTACAAAATTGCGCCCTGAATAGAGATAAATCAGAAGTATGTGTAAGCAAGAAGGAGTTACTCCAGTCTTCTGAAAACTTCACAAAGAAATCTGAAAGCTTGCAAACAGGTAACTACTTCCAGACCAAAAAGACACTACGTCTCGGACTGGATCATGCCAGGACCGCCGAAGAGGTCGCTGCGCAGAAATGGATAGCACAGCATTTGGAGAACCTCCGATTCGTTCGGTTCAGCCCTCTTGGCGAAGTAAAGGATATGACATCCGAGATAGATATAAGAAATATCAAAAAGAAAAAGGATAGAGGTGCCACCGGGTACAATGAATACGAAATTGAAATCAGCGGAGAAACTTGGCAGCTTAAGACTGAGATAAGGAAAGATAAAAAAGAAACTCTTTACAATGCCTTTAAAAAGAAATAGCTCCAAACATCCACGCGGCTCGTCGAAGGAACCATTGGGACGTTGAAGCTATTTCCACCGCAAATATACAACAAACATTTCAATCCCGCAAGAATATGAGCAAGAAAAAACAAGATTACGATGAATTTATAGAAAAATTCAAGCCGAAGAAGACAACGGACGACTGCTATACCCCCACCTGTATATGAAGCAGTACTTGGCTGGGCACGCAAGCACCTCGACATTGGCGACCGCCCAGTGGTCCGTCCGTTCTATCCTGGAGGAGATTTCGAGCACTTCGACTACCCCGACAACTGCGTAGTAATAGACAACCCTCCGTTCTCCATCTTCTCGAAGATTTGCAACTGGTACGTAGAGCGTGGCATACCGTTCCTTCTCTTCGCGCCAGCCATGAGCAGCATCAAACAGAACGTCACCTATATCGGTGCATCATGTACCATCACCTACGAGAACGGAGCGAATGTGGGTACTGCATTTGTTACCAACATGATGGGCGACCTTATCTGCACCACTGCTCCCGACCTCCACAAATCCGTAAAGAAGGCCAACGATGACAACCTGAAGCAAAGCAAGAAGACCCTCACAAAGCTTTCCTTCCCCGACTGCGTGCTTCGGGCCACCACGCTGCAAACCATGAGCCGGGCGGGCGTCGAGTTCTGCGTAAGAAGAGAGCAGGGATGCGTGGTCGATCAGGCGTGTGAAAGCAAAAAAGGAGAGTTCGGAAATTCTATCCTGCTGTCTGATATAGCTACAGCGGAGAAGTTGGCAGCAGAGAAGTTGGCAGCAGAGAAACTGACCCTCACGGAGAAATCCAAGGCAATTATCGCACAGCTGAACGAAGCTCACGCCAAAAGCAGTTATCCTTCATACGTGAGACTTTTCAGCCCCTACTAAGGCCAAGCCCCTATCCCTACTACCGATGAGCCTCGGTCCCTATTAGGGATGGAGCCTCGTCCCTATAGGGATGCAAAAACGATATTCTAACGGTGTTCTATCACTATTATATTCACATTTTAATCTTAAAAGTAAATGATCAATTACAGTATTGCAATGTTGGGCAACCCTGCCAAGAAGCAGAACCAAAGAAAGCCTACGGTGTGGCTCAGTACACCGAGAAATCACTTCTTTTGCGATAACAATTTTATTAAAACACTTGGATTATTCGATTATTTTTTCTATATTTGCAACCAGTTATATATGAAATATGCCTTTACGCATTAATGCAATGAATATGGAGATTAAAGTCGTTATCAAGAAGATAGCCCCAAAGCCTAAAACTCCAAGAGGCATCACACGGGCAGCATTCGCCATGGCACTGCTTTTTTTTGCGCTCTGCCAGTGGCAGAACAAGGTATACTTCGACGGAAATCATTCTTCTGGGGTAGTGGTTGCTATGATGGTTTTCGGTAGTCTGTCAGGATTGTTCTTCCTGTTATTTCTCTGCCTTTTGGTCAGCAAGTTTGGCAACTAAATGATTCATTTTTAGTCACCTCATCCCAACCCTTTCTCTCGCCAATCGGTACCGCTTCAACTGTTCATCGTGGCTCAGCTTTGCCTTTTTCTCCACTTATGGAAGAAGCTTGTATTCCCATGGAAACTTCATGAAGATCTGTACCTCAAGCTTTAATTGCGACACAGCAAAAGTATTTAAAATAAGACAGGCAGACTTGAAATGATCAAGACTGCCTGAGGGATGCGAAAACGACGTTCTGATGGCTATAACTTTTAACGACCGAAGGGAGTGATAACTCCTTTATCATCTAAACTCCTGAACCCAGCGAAAGTTGAGAAAGATAGAAATGAAATTTGCATAAACAAGGATTTATTTGTATTTTTGCATGAGAATGGAGAATAGAAAAATCATACACATTGATATGGATGCCTTCTTTGCGGCAGTAGAGCAAAGAGACAATCCTGAACTTCGGGGCAAACCCATTGCGGTAGGCTTCGACGGTCCACGTGGTGTGGTGTCTACTGCCAGCTATGAGGCACGTCGCTTCGGAGTACATTCTGCACAGTCAATCGCACAGGCCAAGCGCCTCTGCCCCGACCTCAACATCGTGCCTTGCCGACACGAACATTATAAAGAGGTGTCGCAGCAGATTCACCACATCTTCCAGGATTATACCGACCTCATAGAACCTATCTCCATCGACGAGGCCTTTCTCGATGTCACCCATAATAAGAAAGGTATAGAGCTGGCTGTAGATGTGGCACGCGAAATCAAGGCACGCATCAAAGCAGAGACAGGACTCACCGCATCGGCAGGTATCAGCTATTGCAAGTTTCTCGCCAAGGTGGCTTCCGACTATCGCAAGCCCGACGGCATCTGCACCATTCACCCCGACAAGGCTCTCGACTTTATCTCTCAACTGCCCGTGGAAGATTTTTGGGGCGTAGGCAAGAAGACTCTGCAGAAGATGCACTACATGGGCATTTACCGCGGAGCCGACCTGCGTAAGGTTTCAGAACAGCATCTCGTCGAGGTTTTTGGCAAGGCTGGTCATGTCTTCTACCATTTTGCACGTGGCATCGACAATCGCCCCGTCGTTACGTATCGCGAAAGGAAGTCTGTGGGATGCGAACAGACTTTCTTAGAGGATATATACACTCCCTCTGCCGTCATCATACAACTCTATCACACCGTCCTGGAGTTGCTTACCCGCATAGCCCGCAGCGAGTTCGAAGGCCGCACCCTCACCCTGAAAATCAAGTTTGCCGACTTCACCCAGATAACAAGAAGCATCTCGCAAGACAAGATTCTGAAGAGCAAGGCCGACATACTGCCTCTCTCCAAACTTCTGCTCAAGCAGGTGGAGTATTCCTCCGCCCACCCCATCCGCCTCATAGGCCTCTCAGTGAGCAATGCCACAAGCGAAGAAGCCAAGAAAGAAGACCGTGAGAACAGCACCCACAAACCCGAGTACAAGGAACTGGAATTGGAATTCGAGGAATGGGATGAGTAGTTCCCCGTATTGATTGAAGTCCATTCAGGAGTCTGCTCCTGACTTTCCGAATATGAGTTCATGTAGCTGTATTTTATCATTCTCATTTTTGTAAATGGGGAAGTTCCCCCAAAAACGAAAAAGGCCCATCCCCCAAAAAGGGAGATGAGCCTCGCAAAGTTATGGTGTTTTGAAAAAACGATGTGTCAGATCTACTTTCTCAATTAATACTGACTGATCTTCAGATTGCTAATCTTGACGTTGGCGGCATTATAGCTATTGATACTCCAACAGTTCTTCTGAATACCATAGATGCGGTTGGTATAGCTGCAAACATCATTGATGTACATCACACAGATACTGTTGTCGGTGTAGATGGTGACGTTGTACACATTATCGGCAGGACGGGCAAACACGTAGCCATCAATACCGGCAATGAAGCCCTTACCCTCTACGCCTTGTTCCTCAAAGTTTACCTTGCGGTTGTTCTCATTCTCTGGATTGACAACCATGGTGTAATACTTCTTGGAGTCAGAGCCACGAACCATAGAGATACCAAACTTATCCCATTTGTCGGTCGTAGTGACTGTGAAGCTGATCTTGTTGTGATTACCCAGACGACCCATCAGCATGTAAGCATCAGGCTGCTTGGTATTGCCTGCAAGCGTATAGGTGCCATCAGCCTCGGTCATGTTCTGGCTCTCCTTCACCTCTACAGCAACATCCTGGTTGTACTTCTCACTCACAGCATCAACCTGTCCGAGTGTCAATGTACCGTCCTCGTGCTGGATAAGCTTATAGCAAACCAAGTTGCCAGCCCACTCTGGCTCTGCAGGAGAAGCACCCACAGCAGTATTGTCCTTACCGCTTCGGGTAGGACACCAGCCCCACAGATAGCGGTTGGTACCATCGCTGGCAGTCTTGCCGGCATAAAGACCACGACTGTCGAGGAAGCCCTCGTGAGCATCAGGCCATCTTGCCACATCGTTGGCGGTACAAGCCTTCAACTCGTCAAGTGTTCTTCCCTTGAAATACTGCACTCTGCGTACAGCATGATGAATCTCGCTATACACCAAGTACCAATAGTCGCCCATTTTGAAGAGGTCAGGACACTCGTAGAAACGATCCCACATCATGGTCATGAACACACCATTGTCAGTCCAGTTCTTCAAGTCGTTAGATACGAACTCAGCTAAGCTACCCTTGCCACTCTTCTTGGTAGAAACGAGCATATGAAACTTCCCATCATCACCCTTAAACACGAATGGGTCGCGGAAATCATTCTTATCGTAGCCGAAGTCCTGACCTTTGAGCAAGAACGTACGGTCCTTGGTCCAGGTCTTGAAATCGGCAGAAGTTGCTACCATCACAGCCTGTGCGCTCTCGTCACCTGTAGGCTTATACTTATTACCTGTATAGAATGTATAGTAAAGCTTACTTGCCTCATCGTAGATGGTAGAACCAGTACCGATAGCAGCATCCTGCGACTTCAGGGTGCCACAAGAAACCAACTCGCCCAAAGCAGTATAGTAGGCAGCATCCTTGGTACTTACACCCCAGATGGGGTGGTAAGTTCCTTCAGGATTAGGACGGAAGTCCTGCAGATACAACACCTTGAAATCGCCAGCCACTGGATCGAAGAAAGGCATAGGGTCGCCTACATAGCCCACAGCAGGCTTGTAATAAGTATCCTGTGCTGCAGCATCGGATGAGTTAAAATAAGTGGTGGTAGACCAGTCCTTCTGCTCGGGGGCAGCATCGCTGTCGCTGCATGAAGCGAGAGGCAAAGCGAGGCATGACGCCAATATTATAGAATTTATCATTGTCTTCATTTTTGTTTATTGTTAATGGTTCATAAGATAATTAAATGCATTCTTGGTCATGAGGGCCACATTAGCATGGAACTTCTCAGTGAAAGGACCTACGCTGTACCAGTCGTAGCAACCAGAACCTATACAGAGGGTCTTACCTGAATTCTCTTTGGCAGGATACTCCCATACCACGACAGCACCGTCACCACCGTAACCCAGGTCGATGGCACCTGTCTTCTCTCTCCATACAGTATAGTTTGGATAATCATTCCAGCCGATATGCCATTGAGCAGTAGAGTTGGTGATGCGGTAGTTGGCATCTGTTGTATAAACACCGTTGGCGTCATCACCTTTCACCAGTCCCTGATAGAGAGCGTGGTCGGAATGAGAACCTGCGGCATCATTGCCCATTTTGAAGTCCCAAGGACCTCCACAAGTTTCGGCGTCATTCTCCACCTGTCCCCAGCAGTTGTTTGGTACCAATCCATTATTATCGATACCCAACTCACCAGGCATATTGGTAGCGTAACGTGTGAAGAGGAAGGAACCACCAGCCTTATAGTAGTCTCTCAGCACAGCCTGTGCGGCAATAGCCTCAGGAGCAGCCTGCTCGAATCTTTCCTTACCGTCCACTCCACCGTCTTTGTGGAAGTGCCACCATATCACCTTACACTCACTCAAGTCTACATTGCCATTCTTGATATCAGTAAAGGAAGCGTAGATAGAGTTGTCCACATTCTCGAGCATCCACTCGCAGGCAGCCTTCTCCTCTGGTCCCAGTTCGTCCATCGTCAGAGCCAGGCTTGCGAATACAGCAGCAGGCTTGCCTATCTGATTGACGGTTACGATGTAGGTGCTTGTAGCCGTATTGTTGGTTACGGTGTAGGTCACAGGCTCGGTGAAGTCGACAGGTGCACCCGATACAGGTGCGACAGTAGCATTCTCGCTCACCGTGATGGAAGGAATCAGCTTGGTGATGTCCACCGTCTGTGGTACATTAATGGTAATGGTCTTGTTGCTCTCGTTGATGGCTCCAGTATAGATACCGTTCACCTTGAAAGAAAGAATCTTAGCCTCATCGCGCTTGGCAACGAGTGTCCAGTCGAGGAACACATCGCCATTCTTCACGCGCAAGGTCTGTGCAAGGAGCATATTCATCTTGTCGCCCACCTTGGCATCACACACAGCACCATCGCTGAGTGTGAGTTTGCTCAAGGTCATCTGACTGATGTCGTAGGTCTCTGGCACACGTACGGTAATGGTACGTGCAGCCTTGTCTACAGTTCCTTCATAATCATCGAGTGCCAGCTCTGTAACAGAGCAGCCTCCTGTGAGCTGCAGGTCGGACACATTGTCCTCGCTGCAGGCTGTGAGGGCAAGAATGCCCATCAATAGATATAATAACTTTTTCATATTACCATCCTCCTATATTCTGTGTGTAATGTCCGTCGGATGCCGCTACCTGTGAGAAAGGTATAGGCAGATATTCATTCTTGTTGGCTGTAAAGTGAGCATCTCCATAAATAGAGCAGTTGTTGGTCTCTTCGGCAAAGTACTTGTTGAGCACCTTCTCTGCCTCACCCCATCTCACGAGGTCGAAGAAGCGTTCACTCTCCATACCCATCTCCAAACGACGCTCCATCTTCACAATCTTTAGAGCATCTTCCTGGCTGTAAGAACCATTATAGGTAGAGATATTGAACTTCACGCCATAGTCGGAAGGATAATTGGCTATCATACCAGTACTCTGCTTGGCACGCAGGCGAATCTTGTTGACCAGCTTGATGGCCTCACCCGTCTCGTTGAGCTGTGCATAAGCCTCAGCACGCTCCAAGAGTACGTCGGCATAACGGAACACGATGCGGTTCATAGGTGTACCCCACCAAGAGCCCTTTACCATGTAACCACAGTCTGGATCTACGTTCTGCTTCAAGGTTACATAATAACCATAAAGACCATTAGAACGGCTCCATGTGGAGCTGGCGTCCATCATGTACTTGCTGTTGAACTCGTATGGAAGACCCGTCAGACCTACAGTGAGGAACAGACGTGGGTCAGCATCCTGTGTCAAGTCGTAGTCCTTATTATTAAAGGTGTCAATGAAAGGATGACCGTCGGCATCGGTACGATAGGCGTTCACAAGATTCTGACTGGGCTTGTAGAAGTCACAACCTCCATCGGTAACACCAGGGATATTAGGCACGATAAGACCGTAGCTCCAGTTCAGGTTACCATACTTGGTACCGTCGTTGATAGAATACTGCATGGCCCAGATGCTCTCCACACCATTCTCGTACTGTGTCTCAGGACGGAAGTTGTTGTGGAAGTCGGGCTCGAGGTCAAAGCCACCTGCGCTATAGATGTCAGGATTGCTGTACTCGATGACCTTCAGCAAGTCTTCTCTGTTGATGCTGGTCACCTGATTGGATGAAGGATCATCCTGGCGATAAGCCTTATAGAGATAAGCCTTGGTGAGGAAGGCTGCAGCTGCAGCCTTGGAAGGACGACCCTTATCGGTCTGCTTCACAGGAAGCACACTATAGGCATACTCCACATCGTTGATAATCTGCTGCCAGCCCTCATCGTTGTTGAACTCAGTGTTGGAAAGGGTGTTGTAGTCTTCCTGCTTCAGGTTGGCATCCATAATGAAAGGAATGTTCTTGTAGAGACGCTTCAACAGGAAGTGGGCGTAGGCACGCAAGAACTTCATCTCGCCTAAGCGCTGAGCCTTGAGCTGATAGCTGTCGCTGGTGGTCTCAAGCACAGAGATGGCTGAGTTGACACGTGAGATACAGTTGTAAAGGCGCACCCACATATCGTTGATATTCCAGTTGGTGGTAAGCACACCCTGCTCTATCTCCAACTGATGGAACACGTCACCATCGCTGGTTCCGTTGCCACCCTTATAGGCATCATCGCTGCGTACATCAAAGTTCCACATCGAGAAGGAAGAGTTGACGTCTTCGGCTGTAGTGAAGACAGCGTAAGCCGAGATAACCAGGTTATCCACATTGCTTGGGTCCTTCACCATGTCGCTGTCGAGCACACCCTGAGGTTTCTGGTCGTCCAGAAAGTCAGAGCAACTTGTCGTACCCACCAAGGCAAGAACGGTAAGGACAGAATATAATATCTTTTTCATAATTTGACTCTTTTAGAATGTTACGTTAAGACCAAATGTGAGGTTGAGAGGGATAGGATATCCATAGTTTGGATTCTCAGGATCTACACCAGTAAAGCTACTGCTCTTGATGGTGAACAGGTTCTGTGCGCTGACATACATACGCAAGCGCTGCATAGAGAGCTTGGAGACGATGCTCTTTGGCAAATTGTAACCCAACTGGATGGTGCGCAGTTTCAGATAACTACCATTCTCTACCCAATAAGTAGATACACGTTTCTCGTTATTATTGTCGGAAAGGGTAAGAGCAGGAATATTGCTGGATGGATTGTCCACACACCATGCGTTCAACAGACGATGTCCCTTGTTCAAGAAGCCGACGTTAAGACCAGCCCAGATGTCGGTCTCTTTCTTTAGGTCGGAGATGATGTCTACACCCTGCACACCCTGGAAGAAAGCTGTGAAGTCGAAGTTCTTGTACTCCAAGTAGATGTTGAAACCATAAGTGAAGTCGGGCACAGGATCATAAATCCAAGTCTGGTCAAGCTCAGTAATCTTACCATCATGATCCAAATCTTTCCAGCGCATACGTCCTAAGCCTGCACCTTCCTGAGTGGCATGGTTGTCGATTTCTTCCTGGCTCTTGAAGATACCATCGCATACATATCCTACCTGTGCACCCATAGGATGACCGATAACACTCTTCACACCATTACCACCAAAGGTACCATTAGCTGCTACAGTAGTAGGCAGCGCTGTAATTTCGTTGCGATAAGAAGAAATGTTGGCGGTGATGTCGTACTTCAGACCAAAGTTGGTCTTGTTGCGATAACCGATGTTGAACTCGAAACCGCGGTTCTCCATCTCGCCTGCATTGATCCACTGTGAGCTTCCCTCACCCATAACGGCGATACCAGGCATATAAACCAAGATGTCCTTGGTCTTCTTGAAGTACCAGTCGAAGTTACCATAGAGGGTATTGCCAAAGAAAGCGAAGTCGAGACCCAAGTCGGTCTGTGTGGTTGTTTCCCACTTGATGTCGTCATTACCAATCTGATTGCGCTTGAAACCTGAAGGCAATGTGCTTCCACCATTGGTTCCTGCGATATCGTAAGAGGTACCATAACTCTGACCACCATTCTCACCCACTCCATAGTTGCTAACAAAGATGGTATAGCGAGCCAAGTTGTCGATTTCCTGGTTACCAGTCTGTCCCCAAGATGCACGAATCTTCAAATCGTCAATCCAAGAAGCCTTCTTCAGGAAGTTCTCCTGATTGATACGCCAGCCTGCAGATACAGATGGGAAGGTGGCATAACGATTGTTCTTACCGAAACGAGAGCTACCGTCACGACGGATGGTGAACGAAGCCATGTACTTGTCGGCATAGTTGTAGTTGGCCTTACCGAAGAAAGACACGAGCGAATAGCCAGAGCCTCCACCGTAAGCCTGTGCTCCGGTAGTACCTGCATCAGGCCACATATAGTCGGGCTTGAGTACTGCGAAACCTTCCTTATAACCAGAGAAGTAGATATCATCCTGACGGTTCAACTCCATACCTGCCATGAGGTCGAAGCGATGCTGACCTATCTCCTTGTTATATGTAGCCACAGCATTCCACATCCACTTGGTCCAGTGTTCCTGCTTGGCCTCTACTGCATTCTTGTCGTTAGCCACATTACCTTCGGTAACAGGATAAGTAAAGAATCGCTGCTGCTTCTGTGAGTAATCGAGACCAAAGGTGGAACGGATGTTAAAGCCCTTGAAGAGGTTGAGGTTTACATAAGCATCACCAAACATACGCCAGTAGGTATAACGGTTGTCCTTGTTGCGTTCCAACACTGCTACAGGGTTATAACGGTCTGGATAACCTCCTACAGGACCTGCATAGTTGCCATCCTCAGTATAGATAGGCAGAGATGGATTGAACTGCAACACATTCTGCAAGAAGCCACCAGGAGCCGCAACCTCAGAAGTACGGTTGACGGTGAAGTGCTCGCCTACAGTAAGACAATTATTCTTCAAGAGCTTGTACTCTGTATTCATACGAGCTGAGAAGCGGTTGAAATCTGAATGTTTGATAATTCCCAAGTTCTTGTAGTAACCCAAAGAGAAGAAACTACTACCCTTGTCTGAGCCCTTACTAACAGATACGTTATACTGCTGTACTACACCTGTGCGAGTTGTCTCATCAAACCAATCAGTATCAGCAGCAGGTGTTGTACCCGCATCGTCGAGATACTTCTTCATACTGATGCCGTTGAGCACAGGGTTGCCCTGCTCGTTATAGCTCCAGTCGTAGCTGTAGCCCAGACCATTGGTGTTAGGATCCATACCATCGTTCATATAGGCACGCCACATCACCTGACCAAACTCCTTTGCATTGAGCACATCCATCTTATGAGCGTAAGTAGAAACCGAGATAGAGCCGTCGAAGTCGACCTTCACCTTGCCCTCCTTACCCTTCTTGGTAGTGATGATGATGACACCATTGGCAGCACGGCTACCATAGATAGAAGCCGATGCAGCATCCTTGAGCACCTGAATGCTCTCGATGTCATTACCATTGAGTTCGTGCATACCAGCCTTGGTTGGCACACCATCAACAATATAAAGAGGATCATTGTTGTTCAGCGTACCGATACCACGAATACGTACGGTGGCAGTTCCTGAAGGAGAACCGTCAGCTGTAATATTCATACCAGGAACGCGGCCCTGAAGAGCCTTGATAGGGTTGTTCTCGTTCTGCTTGGCTATCTCGTCAACGCTGACTACCGAGATGGCACCTGTCAGGTCGGCCTTGCGCTGAGTGGTATAACCAGTAACGACTACCTCGTTGAGCAACTTGGCATCTTCTTCGAGAACGATGCGCAGACCCTTGGCAGCCTTCACCACCTGAGTCTTATACCCCATAAAAGAGATAGAAAGTTTTGAACCGGACTGAACCTGCACCGTAAAGTTACCATCAATATCAGTAACAGTACCTGCATTTCCTTGCCCCCCCACTACTGTGACAGTGGCACCAATAACTGGTTCTCCACTGTTGTCGGTAACATTTCCACTTGCCTCTTCGACCTGGGCGAATGATACCGTACTGACGAGCAACAAGCAGATGCTCATCAAGAGAGTTTTCATTTTCTCCATGTAAATAAAGGTTTTGTTAATAGTAATTCTATTTATTGTTTATTCAAATTTCTGGCAGCAAAGATAGCAAATCCCTTATTGACAACAGAGAAAAAATCGTTCATCACATGGCAATTATGTTACATGCAACTATTTTATAATATTTCGTTCATTTATATGACTTCTGTTTTTCTGAGAGATAGAATAATCAGCACAAGTTGGAATAGCAGGGTTATAAAAGAAGTTAGAAGGAAGTTGAGAGAGAGAAGTCCTGTCAGTCTCTCAACTCTGTCGGGTTGATGCCGAACTGCTTCTTGAAACAAGCTGAGAAGTAACCAGGAATGGCAAAGCCCACCTCGGCAGCCACCTCACTGATGGTCTTGTCGGTTTGCTTCAGGAGCGAATAGGCTTTTTGCATACGCATTTCGCGAAGCACCTCTGCAGGAGTCTTTCCTGTCAATGCCTTTACCTTGCGATACATCTGCACCTTGCTAAGACTTAGTTCTGAGCCTAAGTCGTCCATGCGAAGGTTGGCATTTCCTATATGCGACTTAGCAACCTTCTTAAACCGTTCTAAGAACATCCGCTCTCCTGGTGCCTCTGCCTGAATAAACTCTGCCGAAAGCACGTTCTTTGCATCCATATTTTTTCTCTGTCGACGAGCTTGCAATAAGTTGGAGATACGAGCCAATAGCAGATGGGCACTGAAAGGTTTGGTGAGATAGGCATCGGCTCCATGCTCATACCCTTCTATACGCTGTGACTCCTCACTGCGAGCGGTGAGCAATATAACAGGAATATGACTGGTTACCTCATCCTCCTTGATCTTCGAACAGAAGGTGAGTCCGTCCATCACAGGCATCATCACATCGCTGACGATCAGGTCGGGGACACTCTCCTTGGCCAGACGTAAACCATTTTGACCATCTGAGGCTTCGATGACGTAGTAATGATCAGAAAGCAAAACACGTAAATAGGTGCGAATATCTTCATTATCATCTACAACAAGGATGGTGGAGAGTTCCTCTACATCTTGTTGCAACAACATTTGATGTCGACTGTCGCGAAGCACATGTTGAGAGAGTTCCTTCTCGGAAGCCTCATCCGTCGAAGCCTGGTTCATCACATCTACCTGATCTTTGAAGTTGAGCACATCGGTGGTCAAGGTTTCCAACTGTCCCACGTTGCGCGACACCACCTGCAGTAGCATCTTCTGTTCATCGGTGTAGTTGTCATCCTTCATCAGTTGGCTTAAAGGTCCTGATACTAAGGTAAGGGGCGTACGCAACTGATGACTAACATTGGTAAAGAAGGCTATCTTTTCGTCTGCCATCTGCTTGCGCTGCTTGTTGAGTTTCTCTTTTTCCCGACGCACTTTACGACGATAGAATATCATGATGAGCAGCAGCACAACCACAGCAACAGCCAGGATGCTGATAATCTTCTGCCATCGGTACATCTTCATATAGTCATTAATGCTCGAACAGATGGTATTCAGGTCGGCGGTCTGGTCTTCTATCTCCTTGTACTGCATGTCTATCAACTTGGCATTCTCGGCTGTGACAAGTGCCGACTGAAAATAGTTCATGCGCTTGTAGGGCTTGCCCTGCAGAATGTTCATCGCTAAGGGAACGATGGCCTCGCCCTTGGTAGGATAGATATACGAGGCTGTCATCACGCCCTTGTCCACAAGGTCTACTCCCTGGTTCTCACCAGGCAGTCCGTCGATACCCACAAAGAGCATCTGCTTATCGCGGTTCTTCTCCTTGGCTGCCTGCTGCGCACCCCAAGCCTCGGCATCATTATGTCCGAAGACTGCATCAACAGGCTTGCCTGCATCCATATACTGACGCATCAACTTCTTGGCACCAGCCAGGTTCCAGTCGCCTTCCAACGTCACCACCTGTATCTGCGGAAAGGCTTTCATGCCCTGCATAAATCCGCGATGACGGTCGGCAACAGGTGTGGAGCCACGCTCGCCCGTTATCTCAACAACCGTTCCCCTGCCCTGCAGTTGGTGTGCCAGATAATCAGCCACTTCCTTGCCTATCGCCACATTGTCGGTTCCGATATAGGCAGTATAGTGGGTAGACTCTATCATGCGGTCGTAAAGAATGACGGGAATACCGGCACGGTAGGCACGCTCTATCGCTGGCGCAACAGTCTTGACATCACTGGGAGCCACCACCAAGAGGTCGACCTTGGTTTTCACCAAACTGTCTATCTGCCGGGCCTGGCGCTGCCCATTGTTGTCGGCAGAGGCAAAGACCACGTCCACATTCTTATACTGATACTGCCCAATCTTGATTTCGCGGTTCACCTTCTGGCGCCAAATGTCGTCGCTACATTGGGACACACCTATCACTGTGCGCCTATCGGAACAGGACACCAAGACGAGCAACAAAAGGACTACATATAATATAATGTGCTTCTTTCCGGTTTTCATTTTTGTATCGTTTTTGTTTACACAGTAGCAATATGCAAAAATATAAACAAAAATGAAAACCCACAAATAAGACAAACAAAAATTAATATCTTTTAATAGCAAAGACACACAAAAAGGACTTCGCCGCCCTTGGGAAGCATGCCCAGGTAAAGCGAAGTCCTTTATCAAAATATCAACTACCAAATACTAAAAACGAAACTTACTTCGTATATTTCTCAGGAAGCACAGGCATGGCACCATGCTGGGTGCACACGTATGCACTTACCTCTACTGCCAGCTTGTGAGCCTCGGCAATGCTCTTGCCCTTCAGAATGCTGGCACAGAAAGTACCAGTGAAACTGTCGCCTGCTCCAACCGTATCGGCAACCTCTACCTTAGGAGTTTCCTGGAACGAATTGAAGCCTGGAGCAAAGACATAGCTGCCGTTCACACCACAGGTGAGCACGAGCATGTCGAGATTGTACTTACCGAGGATGAGCCAGCACTTGTTCTCGATGTCAAGACCGGGATAACCGAAGAGACGACCTATGGTAATCAATTCCTCATCGTTGATCTTCAAGACATTGCAACGCTTCAAACTCTCACAGATCACCTCCTTGGTATAGAAGTTCTGACGCAGGTTGATGTCGAAAACCTTCAGGCAGTCCTCGGGAGTATGGTCGAGGAACTGATAGATAGACTTGCGGCTTACCTCGTTGCGCTGAGCCAAAGAGCCCCAGCATACAGCTCCGGCATTGGCAGCCACCTCCTTGATGTCGTCGGTGAAGGGGATGTTGTCCCATGCCACACCTTCCTTGATGTCATAAGTAGGAACACCCTCTGCATCGAGCTCTACCTGTACGGTTCCTGTAGGGAAGTCCACACGTGGCATCACGTACTTGAGGTGCTTATCGTCCAACAATCTGAGAGCCTCGTCGCCCAGCAAGTCGCTGCCTACGGCACTGACTGCTACAGAATGCAAGCCATGCTGACCGGCATGATAGGCGAAATTGGCAGGAGCGCCACCCAACTGAGAACCTGTAGGCAGAACATCGAAAAGGATCTCGCCCAAACCTACACAATATTTCTTATCTAAATCTTCTATTTTCATAATCTTTGTTTTTTAATTCAAGTTTTGCAAGTTCAGAAGTTTACATCTTCACCTTATTAATATAAGAGAACAGATAGAGCACGCCTACTGCCATCACCAATACAGCACCAATCTGCCCGATGGCATCGCTGGCAACACCCATAATGAGTGGGAATACCGTACCGCCAAACAAGCCCATGATCATCAGACCGCTCACCTCGTTCTTCTTCTCGGGTACAGAGAGAAGAGCCTGCGAGAAGATGATGGAGAACACATTGGAGTTGCCGTAACCCACGAGGGCAATGGCAATATAGAGCATCATCTTGCTCTCGCCGAAGAAGAGGCCTGCCATACTCAGCGCCATCATCACGATGCTGATGGTGAAGAACACACGGGGCTTCATCATACGAAGGAAGACGGTGCCTGTGAAACATCCGATGGTACGGAAGATGAAGTAGAGCGATGTGGCAAAGGCAGCCTCGTTGAGTGTCCAGCCCAGACGCTCCATCAGAATCTTTGGAGCAGTGGTGTTGGTGCCCACGTCGATACCTACATGACACATGATGCCGATGAAGGAAAGCAGCACGATAGGCTTGCCCAAGAGAGCCAAGCAGTCAACAAAGCCAGAGGCCTTGCCCTCGGTCTTCTCCTCCTCAATAGGAGTTCCTGCCAGGAACAGCGTTGCGCACACACCGATAATCATATAGATGGGGAAGAGCACACGCCAGCCCAATCCAAACTCAGGAATGCTTGCCACTGCACCCCACATGGCAATATAAGGAGCCATGAATGAGGCAATAGCCTTGACAAACTGTCCGAAGGTAAGCGTAGAAGCCAGGTTCTTACCGGATGTGACGACAGAAACCAGCGGATTGAGCGATGTCTGCATCAGCGCATTACCGATACCCAAGAGGGAGAACGATACAAGCATGATGCCGAAGGTTTCGCCAAACAAAGGCAGAAGAAGAGAGATGACTGTCACCAAGAGTGAGAGCAGCACGGTCTTCTTACGACCTATCTTATTCATCAACATGCCCGTGGGCACAGAGAAAATCAGGAACCAGAAGAAAACCAATGATGGGAACAGGTTGGCTGTAGCATCATTCAGGTTGAGGTCTTCTTTCACATAGTTGGAGGCTATACCCACCAAATCCACAAATCCCATTGCGAAGAAACAAAGCATCACAGGGATTAAGGTCAATTTCATTGACTTATTCATATTGTTAGTTATTTTTTTTGAAGTGAATATTAGCTGTTATTTTCCAAGTTTGTAAACTTGATACTTACCCTTTCTCTTTCCTTTCACAACAATCTTATTATAGGGTTTGCTTGGGAACACGAGGTTGGTCATCGCCATCTTGCCCTCAGCATCCAAGACCTCGACGCTACTCTTGTCGATGAAGATTCTGAACTGGCTGATCTTTCCATAGGTAGGAGCCTTAGTGACAGCAGCAAACTCGTTGCTGAAGTCGGTCTTGCCGCTCTTTGTACGGTCCATCTCGAAAGTCTCAGCCTTGGCATTATAGGTCATCACCACCTTCTCGCCCTTGTCGTTGCTCAGGGTGATAGTGGCATTGCCCTTCACATTGACCACAGCCTCGCAAGCCTCTGAGAGAGCCTTTGATGTCTTCTTGCTGCGTGCAGCTGTCATCTCGGGAGAAGGAGTCACACTGCAATAGGTCTCGCCCTTGTACTCGAAGAGTCCTAAATCGCGGGCTATAGAATTGGCAGAACGGTACTGCTGGGTAGGAACCTGATTGGCGTACTGCCAGTTGCTCATCCATGCTATTGCCACACGGCGTCCGTCGGGAGCATTGTCGAAAGTGACGGTGGCATAATGATCCTTGCCATAGTCCATCCACTTGGTGACCTCGGGCTTGCTCTCGCAAGTAAACTTGTGTCCGTCGAACTCACCAATGAAGTATTGTGTGGCAGAACCGCCGAAAGGGCCACCAGGATTGATGTTGCAGAGAAGCATCCACTTCTCCTTGTCGGTGCCGCGAACCTTCAATTTCATCAGGTCTGGACATTCCCACACACCGCCATGATTGCCGTACTCTGCACCGAAAGAGCTCTCGTAAGTCCAGTCTTTCAGGTTGTCAGAAGAATAGATGTTCATCTGCTGACCGGCAGCAAGAATCATGTTCCACTTCTTGATATCCTCGTTCCAGAACATGTGTGGATCGCGGAAGTCGGGCACGTTGCTTGTGATGATAGGGTTGCCCTCATACTTGGTGAAGGTCTTTCCGTTGTCAGTACTGTAGGCCATGCTCTGGGTCTGGTTCTCACCAGCCGAGGTATAGAGAGCTACGACAGCACCCTCGCCGAAGCCAGCGGTATTCTTCTTGTCGACAACAGCAGAGCCGCTGAATATCGTTCCTATCACATCTGGCTCGATAGCTTCACCCTCAAACTTCCAGTCTACGAGATTGGTAGAGGTAGAATGTCCCCAGGTCATGTTCTCCCACTGCGATCCATAGGGATTGTATTGGAAATAAAGGTGCCACACGCCATCCTTATAGAACATACCATTAGGGTCGTTCATCCAGCCATAGGCAGGTGTATGATGATAGAGAGGACGATACTGCTCACGGTTCTTCATGTCGAAGCTGTCGGAGAACTTCATTCCCTTCCAGCATCCGAAGTTGGCAATACCGCCATCGTTACGAGCCTGTCCGTCGACATGAATATCGAGCATCAGTCCCTTCTGGCTCTTGTAAGCCTCCAAGTCGAGAGGCACGTAATAATCTACGTGCGTATTGGCAAGGCGGACATTGAAAGTCTTCAACTGCTGGTTGTTGGCTATCACCTTGACATGACTCAGTTCGGCACTCTCCTGAACAGGTATCAGGAGATATTTCTCACTCTGGTGAATACGATAGAGGCAATGGTTGTTACTCAGGAATTGAGTTTCCTGGGCTGAGGCTGTCATACCAGCCAACAGGAGCATCATGCTCAATACAGTTTTTCTGATTGTTCTCATTACTTTGTTATTGGGTTTTGTTTTTAAATGCGTTATTGGTATTTTCGATTGCAAATTTATCAAACATATCTTATTCTTCCACGCAATATTCGTTCATTACATGCTAAATATGTTACAAGAAACATTTTTCTCATCTTTGGAACTCTTTTTATAGTAGGAGCAAGAGGTCATACAGAATGAGATAAGTAGTGCACGATGCAAACAGATAGAAGAGATAACTAAACAATAACCTTGTATTTCCCCACCACTTTCTGTTTGTTATCCACTATTTTGACCAAGAGCAAACCTTGGTTGGCTACTTGTACCTTCCCTGTAGTATTGGAAATCTGCTGTACTTTCACGCATCTTCCTACAAGGTCATAAATATATAAGGTACAATTAGGCGATGCCAAATTGTAATTGACAAAGCCCTTTGAGCCATAGACCACATTCGTTTCAGCTTCGCTTAATGCCGAAGAAATACCAGAAGCCACCCTTGTCTCATCGAGTACATAAGCCTCCAACGAAGTCATTTTCACAGACCCATTCTTGACAAAAGCCGTAGCTTTGACAGCATCCACATCACGTGGGAATACCCTGACAGAAGCTGCATAGGTGTCATTTACAAAGATGTCTATAATGGAATGATCTACAAAAACTTTCAAGGTCATCTCCTCACCCATCGCAACAGGAGTTGGCAAGGCATAGTTGTAGACACCACCGAAAATACCATCATTGAAAATACGGTTGATGCCACTCATATCCAACGACAACATACCACTATTGGGTTGATAGGTAAGCGTAACTTTCTTATCGCCATTACCCAAAAAGCTGAAGCCAAAATCACCATTGCCTACAACAAACTTTGCAGACAACTCAAGACTTCTACCCTGCACTGGATCCAAATCTTTTTCGGCAGTAAGATCGAAGTCCGTCATCATGAAAGATGTTTCAGAGCGCATGGCAGCCAACCCAGAGAATGGTTTCTGTATCAGATTACCCTTGCTGTCGAGACTAATTTCGCGTGGTAAGCTATAGGTGTGTGCATAACCCATTTTGTAGTTCTCTGAACCTGCTAACTTGTCTGGTACAATACCCAGCATCAATGTCTTGCCATCCTTTTGGAATATAGTAGGTGACAACAAGCCATAGCCATCCTTTGAGAAACCAGCCATCTCTACGGTCTTTGGAGTACGGCTGTCGGGGGCAAAGGTTCCATCTGCATTGATTGAACCTGTCCAATAAAGGGTATGAACACCAACACCTGTATTCAAAGGAGTAGCGGTAAACAACCATTTATCACCTATCTTGGTGATATTAGGCATTTCCCAGAATGTTCCGTCTTGATTTGCATTGGAACCTGAGAAGAACAGTTTTCCATCATTGCTCCAAGTCTTGGTCGACTTATCGTACTTATGAAGGGTTGTAACGCCAACTCCGTTTTTGGACGAGCCAACTATCATATACAAGTCATTGCCATTTCGGAAAACAAAACAGTCACGAAAATCATCAGTCAATCCGTTAGGACGTCCGTTAATTACCGGATTGCCAGCCTTCTTAGTCCAGGTGAGCAAGTCATCATCGGCAGGTTGTGCCTGAGCTATGGTAGCTCTTCCATAATCTACAGCTGTATAAAAGATATTAGGCTTACCCCCTGTCAGTTCATCATCGGTAAAGACACATCCTGACCAACATCCTTTCTTATCGTAAGCTTCTTCAGGACTGATAGCAGTGGGATCTTCCTCCCACTTATAGAGATTATCACTAACGATGTGTCCCCAGTTCAGGCGAGACATATAGGGACCATTGGGGTTCTTCTGGAAGAACACATGATATTTTCCATTGTAATAAGTGGCTCCATGAGTTTCGTTAGTCCATCCTGCAGTGGGCATACCATGGAAGGAAGGACGCAGTATGTCACCGGCATATCGTTCTGGAGAATAAGTCAGAACAGGAGCATTTTCTGCTTTTTCTTTGAGAATATCTGTACGGATGCCATCATAAATCTCAAAATCATCCAGCAAACCATTGTATGTGTTCAAATAAAATACATCCACCTTATCTTCTACATACGACTTACCTACATAAAGGGTACTGCCACCAGGGGTGATTTCTCCTTTTACACAGTTTTTACTTGCTACTAATTCTCCATTATTATAGAGAGTAACCTTTTTGTTTACACCATCAACTGTGGCTACAAGATGATTCCATTGATAACGGGACAACTTCGCTTTTGGCTCACATTTAACCTGCCACTTATTAACATGACAAATAAATTTATAACTTCCACGAGAACCCAACTGGAAAGCAAAACCTCCTTTATCACCAGATATCGTATTATTATCATCCAGTTTTACATTGCCCAACATCGTAGTAAACCATTCACCATCTTGATCCAACTTCATCATTGGATAAGATTCAGGAGCTACCCAAAGAGAAAAAGTTAACTGTTTCTTGTCAGTAAGCACAGTTGGGTCTATTTGTGCCTGCAAATAGGAAGAATAGCCATCCAGTCGCCAAGCCTTGCCTTTAGCTCCTGGCACACAATAAGGCACCAAAGTACCATTCACTTTGAATGACTTCTCACTCACCTGTTCATAAGTCGTTCCGTCAGGAGCAACATCCATTGGCATTTTCACAAGCTGAGCCTGTGAAAGAACTGGCAAAAAAACAGCCATGGATAAAATCGTATTTTTGTAAATTCGTTTCATGTTTTACAGATTTAGCTTAAAACCTCGAAAAGGAAGGTTATCCACAAAGACGATGAAACACCATCTATGAAGAAAACCTCCCTGTTCTTATAATTATTCAAATATATTACTCAGCAAGATAATCGATGCTGTTTTTAGTCAGAGTCTCCGTATTTTTTTGGTACTGATTGATGCCTGAGTTTTGGTTAAACTCATAGGCATTCAAACCAATAGCGATAATGCGTCCCTTGTACTCGTCAGTAGGATTGAACTCTACGATACCGGCACAGCAATAGTCAGTTACATGACCCCATGTGGCAAGTACTGTAGAATTGGTAATACGCTCAAAAGCATCTACCACATTCTTGGCATCAGGTGCCAATGTTGGCAAACCATAAGCGTTCAAATCCCACATACAGTTATGGTCTTCACGCATACCAGGACCCTCAAGAGGATAGCTTTCGTGATCATATTGAACGCCTTTAGGCAGAACCTCAAGACCACTGAAAATTGAGTGTCCACGATGATCGTATGCAGGAGAACAACTGCTGCCAATCACAGCATTTGTTGTCCAGATATCTGTACCTTCGCCACCATTACCATCGCTGAAAATAGTCACATCAAACTTTTTTTCTATACGACCGAGACCGGCAACCAATTGTGTAGCATGCTTTGTAAGCAAGAGGTTTCCGCCATCCATTACATATTCGGTCAGTTTAGCCAACAAACTACCGGAATTGATGCAAGCAGGAAGATTGTTCATGCCCTTACCAATACCCACACGGTCTATCTGAATCCAGAGCATAGGAAAATCAGAAGGATTAATCTTGGCAGCATCAGCAGCTGTCAGAACCTGACCCTTATCACCATAAGTCTGCTTGAACCAATTCACAGCAGCGATTTCGTCGTCATCCTCCAGTTCTGCCTCACTGTTGGCAGCAATCAGCATACCTACCTTAGGAGGTTCCTGATCGATGTAAACCTTCACTGAAGTACCTTCAGAAACTCGGCCGTCACCATACTTCACCTTCACGGTATAGTACAAATCAGTACGAGTAGGCTGACGCGTTACCGAATATGTGTTTACCAAACCAAGACTTTCGAGGAGTTTACTATTACGATAAACATCCACTCCGATTTTATCCTCATCAGCAGGCAATGTCCAGTTGAGTGTAACATTCCTACCATCTACCTGAGCTGCAACATCAGTAGCTTTAGGCGCCTCTACAGAGTCAGGTATATTGACATCTGAGCAAGAAGTGAAGGCAAGAACTGCCAAACACGTTGCCATTATGTTTCTTATATATTTCTTCATGACTGAAAAATTCTTTTAAGACATTATTTTATTTATAAAGACCATTAGAGTTGTTTACTTCCTCATAAGGAACAGGGAAGTAAATCTCATCGTCAGTAATTTCAGCACCCCTATAATAAGAATGGTATTGCTGCTCTGTCTGGAAATACTTATTGACAGTATCAACCACTGTACCCCATCTTACAAGATCGTACCAGCGATTACCCTCCATGGCCAACTCCAAGCGGCGCTCCATACGAACTGCCTTTCGGGCATAATCCTGAGTCCACTTGCTGTCATTAGGATAAAGGCCTACATCATAGTTTGCCTTAGAAGGATCAAGATCTACAGGAGTATAGTCGCCGTCAACGCTACGTTCAGCCTTTTCGCGTACAGAGTTGATCAACTGACGGGCATCATCCAGGTTCTTGTTCTGCTCGATAAGAGCCTCAGCCTTGAGCAAGAGTATGTCGGCATAACGAATCAACTTGAAATTCAATGCTGAAGCACCCCATGGGAAACCATTAACCATGTCGGGAGAACTTGGATCTATCAAGCCTTTCTTACCAGAATACTCTCCGTAAATATCATAGGCACGGCACCACTGCATGTTGTAAGTATGGCCACGGAACGGCATTCCCAAACGGCCTACGGTAAAGTCGAGACGTGGGTCAACATTTCCCTGATAATCATTCAAACCTAAAACTGTAGTCTTTACATACAAGCCTTCTGGTGCTCCATCGAGATAAGGCAGACCATTCTCATCTGTTGCAAATGCATTCACCAAGTTCTGGCTTGCCAAATAGAAGTCGTCACCATTACCGAAAAGGTTGTTCTCTGAATAGGTTGTATTCAGAAGATTACACCAATTGATATGGGCATTGTCCGGGGTAACAGAGAACTGAATGGCCATCACAGACTCTTTCTTGTTATCAAACTCCAATTTTGACATATCGCCAAAGTTGTCGTACAGTTCATACTGATGACTGTCGATAACATAGCCTGCATATTCCTCTACATCAGCCCATGAAGAAGTGAAAGCTGAAACCTTAGCCATGACAGCTGCAGCAACAAACTTGTTGAAACGACCCACCTCGCTCTGATGCTCAGGCAAAGCCGAGTATGCTTCCTTCAGATCGGTCTTGATAAAATCAAAGATCTGCTCACGGCTATACTCATCCGCACGCTTACCATTAGGATCCTCTGCCTCTGTGAAGTAAGGAATCTGCTTGAAAATGCGAATCAAATCGAAATAATAATAGGCACGAAGCAACTTCAACTCACCCAACAAGGCTGCTTTATTTTCAATATTGTCTGCCAATTCGATGGCATTCATAGCCTTGTGTACTCGTGAGATGGCATAATAGTCATTTCTCCACTTGAAAAGTGCTGTGGCATTGTCGCTGGTGATATTGGAGATTTCGAGCTGATGAATATTCTGTTCCATAGAAACGTCACCACCACCCTTCAGGGCATCATCAGAACGAACATCGAACACCCAACTTGTAATTGGACCGGCAAATGACTCGTTATTGCCAAAGAAATGAGACTCCAAACCAGCATAAGCAGCAGCCATCAAACCATTGATGGAACTGTCGTCAAGCTGAGCCTCGGTAAATGAACCCTGTGGCTTCAAATCCAAGAAATCGTTACATGAAACGAAAGTCATAGATGAACCAAGGATAGCGGCAGAAACTGCCATATATCTGATACTCTTTGTAATTTTCATCTTGGTATATATTATAATGTGTAACACTTAGAACTGAAGATTAACACCCACTGTAAATGTATGTGAGCGAGGATAAGGACCGCCATCATAACGAGCACCATAAGCACCCAATGGAAGTTCTGGATCAAGACCAGAATAGTCTGTGATGGTAAACACATTTTCCATCTGACCATAAACATTGATTGCAGATGCACCTATCTTCTTTACCCAGTTTGTAGGCAAGTCGTATGACAACTTGATGAACTTCATCTTCATGTAAGAGCCATCCTCAACAAAATAGGTAGAACAACGAGACTCATTATTATTATCTGTTGTACTTACTGCTGGGATAGAAGCTCCAGTATTGGTTGGAGTCCAAGCATTCAAGATGTCGGTACTGCGGTTAGAGAATGGGGCATTGTATGACATGAACTGAAGCATACGCTTGGTGTGGTTGTAGATGTCAAAGCCAAACTCACCTGTCATGAATGTACTCAAAGTGAGTCGCTTCCATGTCACACTGAGGTTCAGACCCATACTGAGGTCGGGGTTGGGATCACCAATAATACACTGGTCATTATCGTCAACGACACCATTGCCGTCGAGGTCGCGGAAGATCAAACGACCTACGCCCTTACCCTGCTGAGCAGCATGGTTGGCAACCTGCTCTTCGTTTTGGAAGATACCGTCGCATACGTAACCATAGTAAACACCCATAGGCTGTCCTTCCATCAATCGGATATCTCCGCCAATAGACTTCATAGAGTTGTGCAACTTAACCACCTCGTTCTTATAACGAGACAAGTTCAGGTTGCCATTCCATGACCAGTCACCATACTGAGGGCTGTTGTAACCAATCGTTACTTCCCAACCAGTATTCTTCATATCACCAGAGTTGACCCATTTCTGAGCATTCTGACCTGCAACAGACAATGTAGGAGGATAGGTAAGCATATCCTTGGTCTTCTTCCAGAAATAATCGAAAGATACACTCAGACTGCTGTTAAACATATAAAGGTCAAAACCAAGGTTGGTCTGGGTGGTGGTTTCCCACTTCAGATCCTTATTACCTGTTGATGAAACGATGATACCGCTTGTAACACCATTATTGGTACCACCAAGATCATAACCGCCATTGCCTGCATCGTGGGTATAAGTAGAATAAGAAGCATAGTTGCCTACTACTGCAGAGTTACCGTTCTGACCCCAAGCTACTCTTACCTTGGCATCGTTGACGATATTATTCTTAGGATAGAACTTCTCCTGAGAAACACGCCATGCACCAGAGAATGCAGGGAATACACCAGAGTTCTGCTCCTTGTAAAGACGAGATGTTGCATCACGACGCAGGGTGGCAGAGAAGAGATAACGATCTGCATAGTTGTAATCCAACTTTCCGAACACAGAGAACAAAGCCCACTGAGACTTACCGCCTCCATTAGTTGCTGTCGTAGGATCACCAGAATCAATATGCATATAGTCGTCACTCTCGAACAGATAGTTTTTGCGAGCAGCAGAAAGACCCTCAAAAGTGTACTTGATGGCCTCGGTACCAACCAATGCGTTAAAGTGGTGGTCGCCGTTGATATCAAACATATAGTTGGCTGTATTTGTCCAAGTATAGGTGTCACCCTGGCCATAGGCACGGCTCATAGAGTTGACATCGCTTGGCAAATATTTTCTGTTCAGCGCTCTGTTAAAGTACTGAGAATGTTCCAAACCAAAGTTCGTCTTCAAAGTAAGACCCTTGACAGGCTTTACTTCCAAATAAGCATTACCGAAGATGCGCCAGCTCTCGTTTGAGTTGTCACTTTCATTATAAATCTGCTGAACAGGGTTGGCAAAGTCAGACTTAATAGCTGTCATAGGACTCATGAAGCTACCATCAGAATTACGTACTGCAAGACCAGGATGCTGGCTGGCAGCAAGGAAAGGAATACCACGGTCGTTTCCGGCAGCACAACCACGGTCAAACCACTTGGCAACCATCAGGTTCTCACCTACAGTCACATACTTAGAAATGTTGTAATTGGAGTTCAAACGTGCTGAATAGCGACGATAGAAAGTCTGATCGATCAAACCATTCTGATTGATGTAGTTGGCAGAGAACATCATGCTGCCTTTCTTGCCACTATTAGACACACTGGCTGAAAGATTATTGGTCCATGCAGAATGATAAACCTCATCTTGCCAATCAGTATTGGCAGCACCTTCTATCAATTGAGGTGTGTCACCATTACCATAAAGATCATGAGATGGCTGGATGTTGGCATTTTTGCAAGCCTGCCAGTAAACCTTTCCCCACTCTTCTGCATTAAGCATGTCGTACTTCTTGGCTACCGTCTGCAAACTGGCAGCATAGTTGACATTGACAGTCAACTTGTCGCCTTTACCCTGCTTGGTTGTGATGATGATGACACCATTGGCAGCACGGCTACCATAGATAGATGCAGAAGAGGCATCCTTCAAAACCTGGATAGACTCGATGTCAGCAGAATTGATGGCATTCATGTTCTCGTTAGAAGCAATACCATCAATAATCAAGAGAGGGCTACTGCCGTTGATAGTACTCATACCACGCACACGGATAGAAGAACCGCCACCACCAGGTGCAGCATCTGTCACAACCTGTACACCAGCCAATTTACCCTGCATAGAGTTCAGCATGTTAGGATCTGAAGCACTGACAGGCTCCTTCATATTCATCACAGAAACTGCACCAGTCAAATCGGCCTTACGCTGAGTGGTGTAACCAGTAACGACAACCTCGCTCAGTTCTTTTGCGTTGTCATTCAACACAACTTTCATATTGGCGCCAGCTTTTACTTCTTTTGTCTCGCAACCAATATAAGAAATAACGAGTGTAGAACCAGGTGCTACCTTTAAATTGAAGTTACCATCAATATCAGTAATGGTACCCAGAGTGGCAGCACCACCTTTAACTTTGATAGTGGCACCTATAATAGGTTCTCCACTATTGTCAGTAACTGTACCTCTGACAGAATTGTCCTGGGCAAAAGCTACCGAACTAACGAGCATCATCAGAATGCTCATCATAATTACTTTAATTTTTTCCATACTAATAAACTGTTTACGGTTTAAGAGTTTTTGTAGATTAAATGGGTTTTGAAATCGAAAGCAAAATTAACAGAAATCAAATAAACTGGATATAAATATTCGTTCATAGAGCCATAAAATTGTTGCATTGTAGCAAAATTGCACCTATATGAACGTATTTTCTTAAAATATCGCAAAAAGGATGACTCCTGGCATGTAATATCTTATGTCTACCTGCGAGATTTCAAAAAAAAGGTAGCAATTATACAGAGAGTGAGAATTGCTACCTTTTGTTTATTTACTTATCCCAAACGGAAGTGGCTTTAGGCCAACCGTTCTCAGATTCATCATCCACGAAGGAGAACTGATCGTGTTTCTTGGAATACTGTTCTGTATTATCGGATTCTTGATTTTTCACATTAATACTACCAGAAAGTATTTGCCCCCCCACGGCAAGGATGGTGGCGATGGATGGTTGAATATATGACTTTTTCATATTAAATCTATGTTTACGGATTCTTAATTTTGTTTATTACTTCACAAGATACTTCTTGCCGTTCTTGATGACAAGACCCTTATAGCCCTTAGCTACTCGCTGACCTGCGAGATTGTAAAGTGCTGTGCCGTTTTGCTCTGCATCGCTGGCAGTAATGCCATTGATACCTGTAGTTTCTTCACCAAAGGTAAAGCTGAGGAACTTGGCACTGCTTAAAGAAGAAACTCGCAAGAAGGCCTTATGAGCTGCATTATTGACACTGTTTCCATTTGTTCCTTTTTGCCAATAGAAGCCGAAATCTTCGCCCGACCTACCCAATATATAATACTTATAGCCTGCCTTATTAAAAGTCCGTGCCTCGTCAGAACCCGTCAAGAGGTTTTCTGCAGGTGCAGCAACGGCTTCGCCGGCAGATGGAGTCAGGTAGAAACCATTTTCTTTTGCAGTACTGAGCAAGTAGCCCTGACCGCCAGGGATAACCTGTCCGCCATCGGCAACCTTTACCAACTGCGCCCTGCCATCGTTGTTTGATTTCACGGCATAAGCAGTAACACCCTCTGGCAAGAGTCGGTTGTTGCTGGCATAGAAAGTACTCCAATAAGTAATACCCTTACCATCCACATTGATAGGAGCCTTTGTGGTAGTGTAAGTCGCAGGAGCTGTTTCCAACAAGTAATTGAGGATATTGCTGGTATAACGTTCTATATTGTACTGGTAGATATTCTTGCCTGTACCATCCTGAGGTTTACCTTCACCATTGCGAGCCGCCTCATCCCACTCGTAAGAGAAGTCACCATTGGCAAAAATGGTTCCCAAATACTCGTTGTAAGGCTGGAACTCTATCACACTGGCACGGGCATAATCTCCAATGATGTCTGGCAAGCCCCAAATAATAGAATGGGTTCCTTCCTCAAACTTTTTAAACTTCTCTGGGTTAGAATTAACAATATCGCTTTCCAACATCCACATGATTCCATGATGCTCCTTCAAGCCAAACTGTGATGTCTTAAGTATTCCTGTGGCATCAGCTAAACCTGCATAAGGGAAGTAGCCTGACTTATCGAAGCCTGTAACCTCATTTGTTTTTATAATATAACGGATACCATTATCTTTTCTTCCATCGCTGTTGGTATTTTTGTATTCCTCTTCTGTGAAATAATAATTCTTTATTTCATACTCATTTGCCTTGAGTCCGTCGCCAAGGTCATTGCCGTTCGTGCGCCCCATCTTTTCGACAAACAAAGCGGCATAGTTAGTCAAGTAAAGGTTTCCACCCTTCTGAGCATAAGACTTAAGAGCATCTACTGAGTTACGGTAAACCTCTTTGATTTTTTCGTAAGCACTGACTCCATCATGGTTTATGGGCACCCATAATACAGGAACCTCAGCAGGGTTCAACGAAGCCAGTTCATCAGGAGTTACCAGCTGTGCCTTTGCACCATAAAAAGTCTGGAACCACTCCAGAGCCTTAGCATCATCGTCTGCTCCCCAGTCTTTATATTTCTGACTATAGTCACTTTCAGGAACCAAGAAACCGATTTTCTTGTCGATGTTTGCCAGATAGCTGATGCTATTCTCGGTGAATTTCTTAATATTGTTTACGAATTCATTGCCTTCACAGTCCCACTCATAAGCAGCCAAACCGTTGCAAAGTATAGTTCCTTTATAATCACCACTTGGCATAAACTCAACCACACCGAAGTTGTTTGTATCGCCATTCTGCGACCATTTACCAAGAATATGCGAATTCGTAGCTTTGATAAAATCTGTATAAGAAACACCTGTCCACAAACAGTTGTGGTCTTCCTTTGAAGTGCCTGAATTCAGAAAGTAGTTGTCATCCCACAAATTATTTTTAGAGCCTGCTACAAAGCCACTATAAAGCACATGTCCACGATAATCCATATCTGCAAAACGAGGATTGACACCCCAAGCATCACTGTTTTCTACCGCAGCTGCATAAGTCACGGTATTAGGTTTATACTGCTCGGCAATACGACCAATTTCAGAAACCAACAAGGTGGCATGATTGGTGAGATAGAGATTACCACCATCCTGGACATATTTCTTCAAAGTCTCCACATGGTTATAGATTGCCGAAGGCTGTACATCTTCTATATTATTTCCCTGACGGTTAATCGGAATCCACAGCACCTTAACATCACTGACACTCAGAGAGTTGATATTGTCTGGTGTAAACACTACCTTTTCCAACCCATGACCTGGGTTATACTCATCACTGACAAACCATTTATAAGCGGCTTGTTCGTCATCGTCCAGGCCTGTAGTTTTCTCAATAAAGATTCCCACCTTTGTTTGGGCTTTTGCCAGTTGACCACTGCAAACAAGCAGAGAAATCAACAAGAATAAAAACTTAAACTTTTTCATTTTCTAAAACTTTTTAGTTTGTCCCATCTTTTCGTCAGCAGCAAGAAGGGAAGTGTTGACTTATATATAAATTTTATTTCTTCAAATATTTCTTTCCACCTTGGATGACAAAGCCCCGGAAGCTGTTGCTCACACGCTGACCTGCCATATTGTAAGCCGGAGCCTCAGCATCCTTATTGCATGAAACCATCGCATGGTCAATGCCTGTAGAAATACCATCGGATTGAGGATCGAGCACCCAGGCGCTCATGCTGTTGACATGTGTAGAACCCAAGGCATAAGCCTCAACCTTATCGGCAGCAGTATTGGTGGCATAGATACGGACCGAGAAAGCCCACTTGTCGTTGATAAAGATGTCGGCAATGGAGTTGTCTATATATATATGTAAGGTAACAACATCACCCTCATTGATCTTCTCGGGCAACTGGCTGTTGTACTTTCCGCCGAAGCTACTGTCATCGTTGACCAGACGATCTATTTCGGATATATCGAGTGTCACAGCATTATATTTGGGAGTGAAATACAACTTGGCAGCTTTCTCGCCATCACCAAAGAACTTCAAGCCAAACTCATCCTTCCCCACTTTGAAACTGCCAAAGATTTCTACCTTTCTGCCGGCAACAGGAGCCAAAGAAAGAGAACCGTCCAAATCGAAGTTGGTTTGCGAGAACTTGGTTGCTGTGCGCATGGCTTCCAAACCAGAATAAGGACGCTGCTCAATACGCTTGCCGTCACTCGAAAGACAAATCTCACGAGGCAAAGAATAGGTATGTGCCCATCCCTGCATATAGTTGTCGATGCCTCCCTTGTCGGGAACGATGCCCAAGAGAAGCGTCTTGTCGTTGTACTTGAAGATGCTGGGCGAGAGAAGTCCGTAACCGTCCTTGGCAACACCTGAGAGCTCTATGGTCTGTGGTTCTTCCACTGTGCCCGAAGTAGGAACAAACTTGCCGTCGTCAGCAATGTCACCCAACCAATAGATGGTTCTCACACCACGGGTAGACTGCATCGGGGTGGTAGTAAACAGCCACTTGTCACCAAGAGGTGTTACGTTAGGCATCTCCCAGTACACACCATTCAACTGTCCTACTGCACCTTCGAAGAAAAGTGTTCCATCGTTGCTCCATGTACGGGAGTTCTTGTCGAAACGATGGAGTGTGGCTACACCTGCATCTCCCTTTCGTCCACCAACGATCAAGTAGTTATTACCATGATGACTAAAGAAATAAGGATCACGGAAGTCATCGCTCAAACCATCCGGGCGATGGTCGATGACTGGTCCTTGCTTTACCCAATTAGTCAGGTTGTCATCAAGAGAAGAACCTGTTGCGATGCAAGCCCTTTCGAAATTGACTCCTGTATAGACAAAGGTGGGCTTTCCGTCGTTGAAGTCTGGGTTCTGGAACACGGATCCCGACCAGCATCCCTTGAGGTCGTACCAGGATGTAGGTGCAAAGGCTGTGCGGTCTTCACGCCAGTTGATGAGGTCATCGCTGTATATGTGTCCTATGTTCATGTGGGCAAGATAGTTGCCCGTAGGACATTTCTGGAAAAAGACATGGAACTTGCCATTGTAATAAATCGCACCATTGGTCTCGTTGGTCCAGTTGGCAGTAGGCATACCATGAAAAGCAGGACGATAGATGTCCTCGGCATAATGGCTTGCGGGATAGTTCATATCGGGCACAAGGTCAGTCGTTTCCTTGATGTCTTCGTATGGAAGAACTCCTGCATAGACTTCAATATCGTCGATCAGTCCGTCAAAGACATTCAGGTCATAACCATATTCCTTGACCTTCTCGCTGGAGCGTCCGATGTTGACGGCAGCAGCGCCAGCATTGAAGGTAGGCAAACAAACGGCAGCACCCAACATCTGACCGTTGCGATAGAAAGTCACCTTACAGTTGTCGGCATCCACCGTTGCCACCAAGTGGCTCCACTCATAACGCGGCAACATGCCGTTTCCGTCGATAACAGTCAGGTAGCCGCCAGTATAGCAACTGAAACGATAGTTGCCACGGTTGCTCAGTTCGAAAGCCCATCCAGCCTTTTCCTCATGGTTCAGGTTGCCAGCCATCGTCGTGAAACGATTCTCGTCTCTGTCGATGTTCATGGCAGGATAAGCCTCAGGAGCCACCCACATGGAGAAGGTAAAGGAATTGCGATTCTTGCTTGCCAAGTCTACTTTAGGTACTAAAGTGGTTGAATAACCGTCGAAGCGCAGGGCATCTCCCTTAGGCCCAGGCAAGTTGGCTGGTGTCGTTATCTGCGAAAGAAACACATTCTGTTGTGCAGCAACGTCCTTGACATAGAAGTAGCTGCGCTTCTTGAATATACTCATATCGAGACTTGCCACTTTCTCTAAAGGCAAAGCTGCACCAAGACCTGTAGGGGCACTCTGTAGATATTCCAACGTATTGGCGGTGAATCGCTCTATGTTGTTTTGGAAAGCATTCGTGCCGTTGTTCTGGTTCCATTCATAGGCAGCTATTCCATTGGCGATGACACGTCCCTTGAACTCAGCTGTAGGCAAGAACTCTATCAAGCCAGCACAAGCACAATCCACAACATGCTGCCATGTTCCAAGAACAACGGAACCTGTCTTCAACTCAAAGTCAGCCAACTTGTTGGGAATATCTTGCAAGCCGGCAATGGCATTGAAGTCCCACATACAGTTGTGGTCCTCTTTTCTTCCTGCGCCTATGAATGGAAAAAACTCATGTCCATTGATAACATCTACACTCAGACCTGAGAAGACCTGATGACCACGATGGTCGTAAGAAGGACTCATTGCCATACCGAGCCATCCGTTTACTCCCCAGTTGTCAGAATTTTCTCCGCCTTCGCCACTGCCGAAGATTCCCGGCGCATAAGCTGCGTCAATACGTCCCAATGGAACAAGCAACTGTGTGGCTTGATTGCTAAGAAACAGATTTCCTCCCTGCTTCAAGTAATCGCGCAGCACAGCAAGGGCTGCCGTGCTGCAGAAAGGTGCAGGCAGCTTGTCCCATCCGTGGGCAATGCCGACACGGTCAATGGTTATCCAAAGGGCTGTAACCTCCTTGGGATTGATATCAGAGATGTTTGCAGGGGTAAAGATGATACCATCCGAATAATGATTCTGAAACCACTGTGCAGCGGCACGCTCGTCATCATCCACAATGTCGGCAACACGGTCATAACCGATGAACATACCAACCCTTGCCTGGACTGCAGAACACAATGCTGTGCACACGAAGAAAAGAATCAAGAGTAATGTTTTCTTCATTAGGATATAATAGTTATAAGTTAATGTCGTTTAGGGATAGTAAATCGTATTCATTTTTGGGATTGTTTATTTTTGGTTGGGGTGGGTATACCTACCCACCCTATCCAAAAATCTAACTACCTAAAAACAAATACTACTGATATTATAGCTAAATAAAACGGTTTATCTAACTACTACTTTCTTGTGGTTATGGACATAGATGCCTGCTGTTAAGGGAGAAGCCACCTTAACACCTTGCAGGGTGTAATAGGCATCATCAGACTTGTTGACACCCACAAAAGTTATATCCTTGATTCCTGTAGAAACCTCATCGGCTTTAGAATTAAGATATTCGAGAGTATTCTCTGTAATCTTATAAAGATTGACCATATAATCATTATACTGTGCGCCGTCAGGATAAAGCGACATATCGTAGGCAGCCATACCATTGGTAAGTATGGTACCCTTGAAGTCTGCCGTTGGTTGGAATTCCACCACTCCTGCTACGGCATAGTCGACAACATGCTGCCAAGTACCTAAGATAACAGAATTGGTCTTTGTCTGAAAATCAACAAACTTGTTGGGATTGTCGCTGAGGTCGCTCAAACCATTTAAATCCCAGATGCAGTTATGGTCTGCTTTATCAGCAGCATTAATCAGCGGATAAAATATATGGTTCCAGTCAGTATTGTCAGGATATTTATATTCACTTGTAAATAATCCTTTGTAGATAGCATGATCGCTATGGTCGTAAACATCACCTACTGCCTTTCCCATGATTGGGTTGACTCCCCACAAATCAAAGTTTTTCTTACCTACACTTGTTTTGAAAATGTTGGGAGTCAAGGTTGCATCAATACGATCCAGACCTACAAGAAGCTGAGTAGCCAAAGATGAAAGAAACAAGCTTCCACCATCTTTTACATGTTGCTTAATAGCAGTCAAGGCATCAGCATTGGTCATAGAAGTTGGAAGATATTTCCAACCCTTCTGTAAATTATCCTCATCGTAAGCAACCCAGAGAGTCTTCAAGTCTTTTATCTTGTCAAGAGTACTTGGTGTAACAACAATACCTTTACCATTCTTTACATAGTTATCTACAAACCATGCATAGGAACCATAAAGGTTAGAATTTTTACATTCGTTTTCCATATCCTCGTAAGGAGCATAGAAACCGACAGTTTGTGCATTGACAAAGGAATTGCTTGTTAAACACAAAAGAAACAGAGTTAAAAATGTAGAGATTTGGTTCATAATTAATATTTTTAGGTTAATTTTCGATGATTTTCACCAAAATGATGCCGCAAAAGTATAAATACATATTCAAAAGGAAACGCAAAAATCGTTCATTACGTATTA
>ERZ791902.352-NODE-352-length-36422-cov-12.705227_pt1 | contig 36422 bp, 35 predicted proteins | sample MGYA00510149_ERZ791902 | MGnify/ENA primary metagenome ERZ791902 (study PRJEB30046, sample SAMN00792060) | human gut metagenome | study: EMG produced TPA metagenomics assembly of the A metagenome-wide association study of gut microbiota in type 2...
CGCGGCGCTTCCAGCCGCAGAGCAGCCGGTCAGGGCCAGCGCTGCCGCTGCCAGCCCGGAAATATGAAGGACAGACCGACGAGAGATTTTCATGATAAAACAGCCTCCTATCAAAAAGCCCCGCCGCATACGGGCCGGGACAGTTCGTTCTGCTTTGATTGTACTGGTTCGCGCCCCATTTGTAAAGAGGAAGTTGCCGCCAGAATATCCGCGTCCCAGAGAGATGACAGTAAAACTGGCTTTTATAAAAGGAACGGGTGCTCTCCCGGCGGGGGTCTGTGTGCTGCGGAAAGGCACTTTTTTGCGCTTTCCTCTTGCTTTTTTGGCGCGGGTGTGGTAATATAATTCGGCAGTATCTGTAAATCTGAAAATATGCGCTCGTAGCTCAGCCGGTAGAGCATCTGACTTTTAATCAGAGGGCCAGGGATTCGAGTTCCCTCGAGCGCACCAAAGGAAAACCCACGAATGACCGTTGAAAACGCGGTATAAATCGTGGGCTTTTCTGTTTTTATATGCTGAAAATTGGCCGGAAAATGCGACAAAAACGCGACAAATCTGAAATTTTTCAGGAGTAACCGCCTTGTCCGCAGGGACGAGTGTCTGCCAAACGTTTTTGATGTGAACTCACAAAAGACCGGTGGGCTATATAGTGATGATGAAAATTTTTGCAGGAGGGCATAAAAAGAGCGCTGCCACCCTGAAACACAAGATGGAGCGCTCTGAAATTTTGGCTGGCTGAGGAAAGCCAGAGATGAGAACATTTTGGCGGTGCAGAATCGGCACTCATAAATCGCTTGTGCACGCTGGATTTGCACAGTTGAAATCGCGCTACACCGACCCTGTGCGGCAAATTTTGCATTGCGATTTTGCGATGGTACGTTAATTAAAAAATTGGGCGCACTGTGCAGGAACTACACTTATATACAATATGTTGCCATCTATATCGGTTTGGTTAGGGAGTCTCTAACCAATGAAAAGAAAAGCGGTAGTCGTTTGGCGTTCGTGTATTTCGTCCAGACCAGACAAGCTCAATGAAGCCAGCATCTACAAGCTCTTTGATGTACTTGCGGGCGGTTCGCTCTTTGATACCAAGAGCTTTCATCTTAAGCGCAGGAAACTGAAAATCGCGGCTTCCAGCTGCTTCATTGGCGGCTAAGATATACAAATATCTCGCTCCAACGCTTAAAGATGTGAATCTCTTATCGAACAGGAGCGTGTTGCCAATCTGGACAAAGCGCCTCTCCCTGCAATCAGAAGATGCCGTCAACCATCGCTTCAATGGTTTGGAACTTTGACTTTTTGCCATTTAGACCTCCTTTCCTGATGGGGTGACAGGTGGCTCCGTGGGTGGGACTTCACTTTTGGGAAGTGTCTTCGGAGGGAAATGGGCATTGAGAATTTGCACGTTGGCAGAAATTTCCTCTTTGAGGAGCTGTGCCTTTGCCAGAATCTCCTGTAGGTTCTTGACTTCCCGCGAAACAACGCAATCATGAATCACGTTGCGGACGGCAGCTTCCATGGCCTCGGTGAGCGAGCCATAGGTGACTCCGTTCATGAGCTTGCGCTGCCCACCCTTTTTGGTTTGAAGCGTTCCGAGGACGTAACCAGCTCTGCTGGGCTTTACAAAATAGTTCTCCACGATGTGAATATAGGTGTAAGCCATGATGGCACCTCCTTTAATAGTTGACGGCAGCCGGGCGGATGCCGTTGGTGGGTTTGGACGGTTCGAGCATGGACTCTCCCTGCTCAAAGAACTGGGCGAGGCTGTCCAGATTGACCAGCCATTTTCTGGATGATATAGCAGTGTAGCGGATACGTCCCTCTCGGCAAAGCTTGCGGACAAAGGCGGCGGATACGCTGAACTGGTGGGCGGCTTCCTTTACGGTTGCCATAGTTGGGCACGAAATTGTTTTTGCCATGTTGTTAGTCCTCCCTAATCATCACTGTAATATTATGGTACGGTTCGCCAGACCCTTTGGACAACAGCCAGACGAGGTTGCCAAAGGGACCGGCGGTTCTGGCGTGATCACATTATAACACCATTTTGCTGTTTAAGCAAGCTTAAAAATAAATTTCTTCAAACACAAAAAAGCTTTTACAAATCGCCAGAGTTGTGCTATACTAGATATACCATACCATTATAAGGAGGCGTAACTGATATGACGGTTGGTGAACTGATTCGAGCAGAGCGAAAGAAGAAAGGTTGGACCCAAAGTGAGCTGGCTGAAAGGCTTGGAATCTCCTATGTGGGCGTTGCACAATGGGAAAACGGCTCAAGAAATCCAAAAATCGAAACGCGGCAGCGAATTGCGGTAGCTATGGACATTGATTTGGTGAGCTTGATGAACTCAGAAGAACAAAAGGAACTCGAGGAGCGTTACGGACCGTGGCAGCAACGGGTCAAAGACGCGGCAACAGAAATCCAGAAGGCTGTTACCAAAAAGGCGGAAGAGGCGGAAGCGTGCGGTGGAACGGTGACCAGCACACAGCGGCAGGAATGGTCTTTTGACATGGTAAGGCCTGTTGCCAATCGGCACTACGTCTGCCGAGATGATCTGCTCGATTTTTTGGGACTGGGAACAGAAAACGGCAAACCGCAGATTTCAGAAGATGATTTTCGCTGTGAACTTATCTCTGAAGAAATCGACGCGGTTTTGAGGTCGATGAACGCAAAGGGACACTATTCCGTTTTACGGATTGTTAGAGAGCTCGCCCAAATCCCTGACTATAAAAAGGTGTGATTGTTATGGCGCAAGTTACCAAGAAAACCAAAAAGGACGGTACGACGCCTTACCTGATTCGCGCGTACAGCGGGCGGACACAGACGGGGAAGGTCATCACGAAATGCAAGACAGTGACCCCTCCCGCCGGGCTGACAGCACGGAAAACGGAACGCTGAGTGCAGGAGCAGGCCGACCAGTTTGAGAGAGAGGTCCGCAACGGTCTGTTGCTGGACTGCGAAATGCTGCTGGATGACCTGATTGACCGCTGGTTTACAGAGTACGCCGAGAAGCAGCTGAAAGCCAAGACCCTGTACGACTACAGGAAAATGCGTCACAGAATCACCGCCGGGTTAGGACATCTGAAAGTTTGCGACATCAAGCCTGCGCACCTGATGGCATTCTATAATAACCTTGAAGAGCAGGGCGTGCGGCAGGACAGCACATTTACAGCGACTCCGGCGCTTCTCAAGCTGTTGCCTCGAGGGGAACGTGGAGCAATGGCGAAAAAGGCTCAGATTGGCCAAGACACGATGAGGCTGGTCTATCAGGGCAAGGGAGTCAGCAGGACGACAGCAGAAAAGGTGTCCGCGGCTGCTGGTCTGGCGTACTCCAAAGCCTTTACAGAGCATAGAAAAGAAAACGGTAAGCTGAGCGGGAACAGCGTGCTGCACTACCATGCGATGCTGTCCAGTGCGTTCAAAAAGGGCGTCCAATGGGGACTGATTGCAGAGAACCCGTGCACCCGCGCAGAGCACCCCAAGGCGGCAGAGATTGACGTACAGATGCTGAATGAGGACGACATTGCAAAGCTGCTTGCGGCTCTGGCAGATGCCCCGGCACATTTTAGCGTAATCGTTCAGCTGGCATTGCTGACGGGTGCACGGAGAGGTGAAATCTGCGGTCTGCGATGGTCTGACGTGGACTTGGAGCGTGGCACTATCTCTATCAACCGGACACTGCAATACATACCGGGTACTGGCACAGTCTTCAACGCACCAAAGACAAAGCGCTCAAAGCGAAGTCTCAAAATTGGAGCGGACTGTGTAGCCTTGCTGACAGAATATAGCTTGCATCAAAAGGCGGAACGTCTGAAAGTCGGCTCTGCATGGACGCGGCGCATTACAATAGAAGACGGGAAGACGGTGGAGAACGACCTGCTCTTCACCAAGTGGAATGGCGAGCCCATGGACCCTAAGACGGTCACTTCATGGTTTCCGGGATTCCTTGCAGAACATGACCTTCCAGCGGTTCACTTCCACAGCTTGCTGCATACCAACGCCAGCCTGCTGATTGCTGCCCATGCCCCTATTACGACGGTTTCTGGCCGTTTGGGCCATGCACAGACTTCCACAACGCTGAATATCTACGCTTCTGCCATTCAGAGCGCGGATGCCGCAGCGGCAGACGCGTTGGAGGGAATCATTCATATCCGTGAACAGAAACACGCATAAAGAAAAGCCCTGCTACTCATATCGAGCGGCAGGGCTTCTGCATATCACAGACTATTCTACAGGAGGATTGTGGCCTGAGTTTCTGGCTGTATATTCTTTTTCCAGTTCACTAAAATTCAAACCATAGCGAGTCTCCAGCTGTTGAAGCATTCTTTCGATGCCTCTTCCAATGTACAGCTGATTGTATGTGAAATCGTAATATTTTGATACCGCCTCCCTGTAAATCAAGGTGAGCGCCTCGTCTTTCCTTTCCTGATAGCAACGCTCAGAAATATCACGCATTTCAACAGGGTAGCGCCTCATGTAGACGTATTCGCTCGAATAGCTCTGGTTTGCGACCTCATTTTCCAACCAGCTAATAAGCCACGCTGTATTTTCATCTTGTACCATAATACCGCCCCCACAAAACAGACGTTGCATCCGCTCACGCTAGTAACTTTTTGATGGAATATTTTTAGAAATCAGGCAATCGACCTCACAAAATTGTAAGTGCACCTTCAAATCTGGGCAGCTGTCTCCAAGTGCTCCCGTATCATCCGCTCCAAGGTCGGACGTGTGACGTGAAGCGCCTCGGCAAGCTGCCCTTTGTTCATTTCCCGGCGGGTGTACGGGTGTGTTGCGGGGCGGCAAAAATCTTCATGGGGAATAAATCCTCGCCGCTCTGTACTTTTCTAAAAGTCCGCGTTTGCGTAGCAATGAAAGCCCCAGTGGGGCTTTTAAGCGGCAGAGCAGTCTTGCGCAAGCAAGATGGAGGGGCCTCGCCCCGACAAGCTCGGTGGGATTTGCGATAAGGGGTATCACGGATTGCAGAGCACGTCAAGATGAATTTGTAAATTTTATTGCAGTAAAGCGGTGATAGTAGGACTTATCGGAAAAATACCCAGCATACTATAGCAATACAGACCACCTTCTCGGCTGCACCGCAGAGAGCAATACCAAGAAGGTGATCTGTTGTATGGTGATATGAGATTTATTGCATCAGGCTCGACCAAAGTGCGCTGAACGGCATCACAAGGATGAGTGCAGGCATCAGGTCCACCAGCGGGACGGATTTGATCTTAGACACCCGGAAGCCCGCCGCCATGGTCAAAATGCCGCCGCAGGCGGACAGGTCCGCAAACATGGTGGGGTCAGCACACCGGCCAGCAGTTTGCCCACTCCGAACACAAGGAGCAGGATGACCACCTGGGGCAGCGGGATAGCGCAGATGGCTGCCCCAGCGTGGAGGCAAAGATCATGGCCGTGAAGCCGTCCAGCACGGCTTTGGACATCAGCAGTGAGGGATCGCCGGTGATGCCCTCGGTCAGGGTGCTGTACCAGCCGAAGCCGCTGCAGCAGAACAGGGCCACCGCCGAGATGGAGAGTGCGCACCAGCTTGTGGAAGAACTTGCTGGTCCATTGTTCCAGATGCAGGCTGTGGCCGATGGCGAAGCCCACCAGGATGGCCAGCACCACGGCCGTCATGCCGGATGCCTTGATGATGGAATTGACGCCGATGGCGATGGAACAGAACCCGAACAAGGTGGGCAGGTTATCTTTCAGCCCCTGCGGCAAAATTTTCCCCAGTGCTGTTCCCAGTAGGCCGCCAAGCAGCACGGCGGTACAGTTCGTCAAAACTCCAATCGGCATACTGTCAAATCGGAAAATTCCAAACGCAATTGAGTCTGCATTCATTATCGACACAGAAGATGCCCACCAGCATATGGCAAGAACCATAGGTCGGTGGGCATCGTATTCTTTATGAGGTGCGCTCAATCTTCCAGCCTGCCATAAAACCGGTGATTGATTTGTCATTGAGCTTTGTTTTGCCCGTCTGCACATTTTTGCACGGTCCACTTCAATAATATGCCCTGCATCCTCTCGATGCAGGGCCTCTCTTCATAAATCACTCTTTGCAAAGTTCTTCTGCCAAAACATTTCCACCAGCTTCGCCCCTATCCATCCGCAGCCGACGCCCAGCAGTACACCGCCGATGATGTCCGTCGGGTAATGGACAAAGAGATACATCCGCGAGAAAGCAATCAGAACGCCCAGCGGCAGTGCAGCCAACGCCCACTGTTTCTTCCCGGCCAGCCAGAGAGCCGTCACCGAGGCGAAGGACGCAGCCGTATGGCCCGAAGGAAAGGAGAAATCGTCCGGGCGAGAGATGAGGAGCTGTACGTCCGCCAGAATATCACAGGGGCGGATGCGGGCCACCAGCGGCTTGAGAATGAGGTTGCAAAGAACAGCATCGACGAGGAGTGCCGCCGCCAGCACGCAGCCGACCCGCCGCGTCCTGCGGAAGACCAACAGCACCGCCGTCAGTGCGGCCCAGATGAAGCCGGCGTCTCCCAGATGGGTGAAAAAGAGCATCCCTGCATCCAAAATCTGGGTGCGCAGTCCCTGCAAAACCGTCAGAAGCATCAGTTCAACGTTCATAAAGCGCTCTCTTTCTCGTTTCGTTGTGTACAGGATACCAGAAGTTTATGAATAGGAAATCACAAAAAATTAAACAGTGGTTAAATCCGGCTCACCCGCCAGTAGTTTCCCGATCTTTTCCGTCAGCTTTCGGTAATCGAGCGGCTTCAGGAAAATCTCGTCGATCAATCCCTCCTGCTGCATCTGCACGGCATCCTGCTCCACAAAGCCGGTCATCAGAATGGCAGCGAGGTTCGGGTTCTCGCTGCGCATCCGCTGGATGAGGGCAGTACCCTTATACTTGGGCATGGTGCCGTCCACAAGGGCCAGCTGCCAGCGGGTGGGCGACGCCAAAAAGGCGTCGAGGGCCTCTTCCGCATCGGTGAAAACATCCACCGTATAGCCGCTGCGAATCAGGCGGCGCTTGAGGTAGCGGGCCACCCGCTCCTCGTCGTCTACCAGCAGGATGGGCTGTTTCCCACTGTTGAGCCGGACGGGCGCACCAGGCGCGGCAGGGCGTTCGGGAGCCACTGCCTGCGCTGTGACGGGCAGGTAGACCAGAAACTCGCTGCCCTCGCCCACCGTGCTGTGGGCCTCAATGAAGCCGCCGTGGCTGATAAGGATGTTCTGCACCACCGAAAGGCCGAGGCCGGTGCCCTCCCCTGCCGCCTTAGTGGTGAAGAAGGCATCAAAGATGTGGGCCAGCGTCTCGGAGGTCATGCCGCAGCCGGTATCCGCCACCCGCACCCGCACAAAGCCGCTGGCGACGGCGGGGTGATAGTTGGCAGGCAGGGCGTCGGCGGAGATCTTCTCCGCCTGCACGGTCAGGGTGCCGCCCTTGCCCTCCATGGCCTGCACAGCGTTGGAGCAGAGGTTGAGCAACACCTGATGCAGCTGGGTGGCGCTGCCGTAGACGGTGGCGTGGATATCCTTATACCCTTTTTCGAGCCGGATGTTGGAGGGCAGGATCATCGAGACCATCTTGGTGTCATCCTGCAAAACGGCTTCCAAATTCACGGGGCCGTAGGCGGTAGAGTCTGTCTCGCGGCGGCTGAAGGGCAGCAGCTGCTCCACGATCTCTTTCGCGCGGGTGCCCGCCTCGTAGATCTCGCTCATGTCATCGTAGTATTCGCTCTCGGGCCCCATCCGCTCCCGGATGAACTCCGAGTAGCCCAGAATGGGCGTGAGCAGGTTGTTGAACTCATGCACGATGCCGCCCGCCAGCGCGCCGATGGTCTGAAGTTTCTGGTAGTGGTACACCTGCTCGCGGCTCTGGTGCAGCTCTTTCAGGGTGTGGTTGATGTCCTTGAGGTAGGCGGCTTCCAGCTTCAAATTCTGCTGGTTTTTGCGCATGGCGTAAAAGCTGATGACGCACACGCCCAGCACAAAAAGGATGGCGGCCACCAGCATACCAAACTGGCCCACATTGCGGTCGATGAGGTTTTTGACGGTGGAGTAGGGCAGCACGGCCGAGACGTACCAGGCCGTGTTGTTGACGTTCATGCGGGAAAATGCCGCGATCTCATCCTCGGGCGGGGCGATGCCATTGGAGTAATCGCGGTAAATGGCCGTGCCCTCCTCCTGGCTGTACTGCCGTGTGAGCAGCTCGTTCAGACCCTTGTACTGGGGCAGAGTGTCCAGCCCCTGGATCTGCCGGAACGGATTGAACGTCAGCAGCTTCGCGTTGGGGTGCATGATGATGGTGCCTTTTTCGTTTTTGACGATGATGTCTCCTGTGTTCTCGATGTTCAGGGGCGCAAGATATTCCTCGTACACCTGTTCGAGGTCGATGACGATCACCACGGTGCCCAACGACTCGCTGCCATGAATGACGTCGTTCACCAACGTCAGGCCGTAGTGCTGGGGCGAGATGCGGAAGACCGAGCCAATGCCGCTGGTGTGGGCGGCGGCATACTCTTTCAGGTGCAGTAGGCTTTCGTCAAAGACTTCCAGGAAAGGATAATCGTTGTACTGGTACATCACGTCGCCGTTTTTGTCCAGCAGGTAAATGCGCTTGACGCCCCGCTTTTGGCTGAGCATATAGGAGACGATGTGTTCCCTCAGGGCGGTGTCACCGCCCGTCTCGTAGTAATTTTCAAACTCGGTGAGGAAGCCCGGCGAGCGGGTCAAAATTTCAATGTCCCGCAGCTGCCCGGAGATATAGAGGGAGAGCGTTTTGGAGACGGCGCGGGCCGTCACCAGCAGGTACTGCTGCTGTTGCTGCACCACCATGTCCGTATAGGCGGTGTAGGTGTTCACCACCGCAAAGGCCAGCACCCCAAGCACCGCCGTCAGCACCAGCCCAATTAGAAAATGGTGCACCCGCTTTGGAATCTGCTTTAATTTCTGCATTCTCGCCCCACCTCTTTCAAGCTTTATTATAGCGCAGCTGCCGGGCAGAGAAAAGCCCGATTATTTCGCGGCGTTTTTTTCTGCTGCCGGGCGCAGCTCTGCCTTGCAGGCCGGGCAGCAGCTGCCCTTGAACAGCGGGTACTTCATATCCAGCTTTTTGCCGCAGTGGGGGCAGCGGTAGCAGCTTTTCTCCAGCAGGTAAGCGCCCAGCAGCAGACACAGGCCGGTGATCCAGCTGCCCGCTGCAACAGCAAAGATGCCCACGAGAACGGCGGCGATACAGACGGGCTTAACATACTGGAGTGGGATACGCACTTTGAATTTCATAACAAAAACCTCCGAAAAAAGAGGAGGGCGAAGCCGTTGGAGAGATCGGCTTCGCCCCGGGTGGAAAGGTGAGTGAAGGAAAGGAGGTTCGAGTAATTACTTCGCGGCTGCTTCTTTGTTATGCTTCTTGAGCAGAGGCTTGTACACGGGGCTCAACAAAACAAGGATACAGATCAGGATGATGATCCCGGTGACGGGGCGGGTCAGAATATTGATGGTTGCTTCCATCAGGGTATCACCGGCCACGATGGTGTATGCGCGGCGGAGGTTGGACTCGCAGATGACGCCCAGAACCAGACCGAGGATCATGGCCGAGCTGTTGAACTTGCAGGTGGAGAAGACGAAGCCGATGAGGCCGGAGATGGCCATCAGGATAACGTCAACTGCCGTGTTCTTGGTAGAGTAAGCGCCGATGGTCGCCATCATGATGATGGTGGGGCCAAGGATGCTGTAGGGGATTTTCAGCACCTGCACGAAGATGCGGGCGATGATCATGGCTGCAAAGACCATGACGATGTTGGAGACAAACATGGAAGCAAATGTGGCCGACAGGAACTGGGGCTGATTGACCAGCAGCAGGGGGCCCATGGTAACGCCCTTGAGCACCAGAGCGCTCATCATAATGGCAGCCGCGTTGCCGCCGGGGATGCCCAGGCTCAGCAGGGGGACCATGGAGCCGCCGGTGGCGGCGTTGTTGCCTGACTCGGGAGCGGCGATGCCCTCCAGGCAGCCGGTACCGAACTTTTCAGGGTGCTTGGAGATCTTCTGCTCTTCCGAGTAGCAAAGGAACGAAGCGATGGTAGCGCCTGCACCGGGCAGGATGCCAATGACCGTGCCGAGGATGGAGCAGCGGGCGATGACACCCTTCAGGCTCCACATTTCTTTCAGGGTAGGCATTTTGGCAGACATATCCGCCTTGCCGTCCTTGCCGGTGACAGCCTTCAGCTTGGAAGGCTTGTTGGTCTGCTTGAGGACTTCGGTGACGGCGAAGAAGCCGATCATGACGGGGATCATTTCAATGCCGGAGGTGAGGAAACGGGTGCCGAAGGTCAAGCGGGGCACGCCCAGCAGGGGGTCCAGGCCGATACAGGCCAGCAGCAGACCCAGCAGGCCGGAGATGATGGTGCGGCAGACATTGCCTTCTTCCAGGCTTGTCAGGATGGACAGGCCCATGAAGGAGATGGCAAACAGTTCCGAGGGGCCAAAGCTCAGGGCAGCCTGGGTCAGCTGAGGGCTGAAGATCAGCATACACACGGCTGCGAACATGCCGCCGATGGCCGAGGCGATGAGCTGTACGCCCAGAGCTTTGCCGGCTTCGCCGCGCTGTGCCATGGGGTAACCGTCATAAGTAGTCGGGGCGGAGGACGGGACGCCGGGGATCTTGAACAGGATGGCCGTCATGCCGCCGCCGGTGATGGATGCGCAGTAAATTGCAACAAGGAATGCGATGGCGCTGACAGCGTCCATCTTATAGGTGAAGGGGATGCCGAGGGTGACAGCCATGGTGGCCGAAACGCCGGGCAGAGCACCGAACAACGTGCCAAGGAAGACCGCGAAGATGATAAGGATGAACATCTTCGGGGCAAAAACGACCGACAGGCCGCTGGTTAACAAATCTAGCATTTCATGTCACCTCCTGTTAGAAACGCGGGACGAGCGACTCAACGAACAGGGCGAAGTTGCGTAGGGGGAGGATCTGTCCGCGAGGGAGCAGAACGCCCAGAAACACGGCGAAGCCGATGTACAGGATGATGGTGATGATGACGGAAGAGAGGATCAGCATGGGGATGTTCCGCTGGCCCAGCAGCAGGCCGTAGGCAAACAGGAACAGCAGGCAGGTGAGCATAAAACCCACCGGCTCATACATCAGCGCCATGACCACCACCAGCACCATGCCGAGGAAAAGCTTGCTCTTGACAAAGCGGCCGATGGCAGGAAAGAAATCCTGGAAGCCAGCCTTGATATCTTCTTTTTTATTGATCTTGAAGAAACGGATGACGTTGAACACCAACGCGATGAGCATCAGCACCAGGATAGCCTGCGGCCACTGCTCGGCACCCAGCTCATTGACGGCCGAGTGGGGCATAGTGGTACTGACATTGACAAAGCAGAAGATGCCGCCCGCAATCAGCAGCAGATTGACGATCAGTTCCAGAGCCATAAAATCAACTCCTTTGCATTATTCTCAAAAAAGCGGGGAGGGTGAACTCCCCGCCGGATACGATTCTGTTTTCAGCCGTGGTCCTTTATCAGATCAGACCTGCACCCTTCAGGTAGTCTTCAAAGGTGGTGTACTCTTCGTCGATAAGCTGCTGGAACTCTTCAGCGTCGGCGTAGCCGGGACGGTCGAGGTAGCAGGCATTCTTCAGGAACTCCTGATAATCGGGGGTGTTCCATGCTTCTTTCAGGGCATCTGCCATGGCGTTTACGGCGGCATCGGGCGTATCGGTACGACAGAGGATGCCGCGCCAGGTACCAACGTAGGAGTCGATGCCCAGCTCGCCGGTGCACTCCAGATCGGGCAGGGTGGACATGCGATTTTCGGAAATGGAGATCAGCGGGACGATGTCGCCGGACTGGATGAGGCCCATGATCTCATCGGCACCGGTGATGTTGATGTTGATATGGCCGCCGACCATGGCACTGGACAGCTCAGAGCCGGAGCTGTAGTTGACGACCTTAACGTACTGCTCCACTTCGGTAATGTCACAGCCAAGGCCGCCTGCCAGGGTCTGCTTCAGAGCCACAGAGTCCGCGCCGGTAGCGGTCAACATGCCGCAGGTCAGTTCCTGGGGATGTGCCTTTGCGTAGTTCACGAACTCGGTGAAGTTGGAGTATTTGCCTTCCTGTGCCTTCTTGGAAGAGGCGATGATGTTGATGGAGTGGACCAGCTTTGCAACGGGGCGCAGCTCTTTCTTGAAATCCACGGGCAGGATCTTCTGCAGGTCCAGCATGATGTGGGACTGGGTGCCCAGAACGTAAGTATAACCGTCAGCGGGCTGCTTGCAGGTAAAGTCGATGCCGTTTGCGCCGCCTGCACCTTCGACGTTGACGATCTCAACAGGAACACCCAGGATGGGCTCCAGCACGGGCTGCAGGGGGCGCAGGGTGCCGTCAGCACCGCCGCCGACGCCCCAGGGGCAGACCAGCGTGACCTTGCGCTCCCAGGTCCAGTCGGAAGCAGCGGCCGATGCCGCAGCGGAACCGGCGGTGGACGAAGCGGCAGTAGACGAACTGGAACCGCCGCAGGCAGCCAGGCCCAGAGCAGCGGCAGAAACGCCAGCGGCCTTCAGAAAGTTGCGGCGGGGCGTGATCTTTTTCATAATGTTTTCCTCCTTGTCTTTTGGACAACATTTTCAGGATCTGCAGGGGGTCTTTCCGTTCCGCCCCTGCTGTTGTTAGCTTTATTCTAGCAAAGATGCCTTAACTGTCCATCGTGCTCTTTCTTAAAATTTCGTAAGGTTCGGCAAAAAGTTTTTGCTAAAATCCACAAAAGTGCTATAATACACTTGAAAATAGGAGGAAGTGCAAGATGGAGCGTTCAAAAATCTTAGTCGTGGATGATGAAAAGCTGGTGCGGCGGATGATTGCCCGCGTGCTGGAAAGCGAGGGCATGTCCATTGTGGAAGCATCCAACGGGCTGGACGCCGTACAGATGGCCAAGGCCCAGCCCTTTGACCTCATCATCCTTGATATTATTATGGAGGGGATCGACGGTTTTCAGGTCATCCACCAGCTGCGAAGCGAGGGGATGCTGACGCCCGTATTCATTTTAAGCGGACGTCAGGCCGACAACGACAAGGTCTTTGCACTGGGCATCGGGGCCGATGACTATATCACCAAGCCCTTCTCACCCTCGGTGCTCTGCGCCAAGGTCAAAGCCTGCCTGCGTCGAATGAGTCTTTCCGCTCCCAGTAGCAGCGGCGTGCTCTCTGCCGGACCGTTCTGCTATTTCAGTGACGAGATGCGGCTATTGAAAAAAGGCATCGAAGTCCCTCTTTCCAGCAAGGAGAGCTTCCTGATGAAGTATTTCCTCACCAACCAGAACAAGGTGCTGACCAAAGAGCAGATCTACCGCAGCATCTGGGGCGACAATGTGGTAGACGACAACACCATTATGGTACATATCCGCCGCCTGCGCACGAAAATTGAGGATGACCCCAACAAGCCGCTTTATCTGCGCACGATCCGAGGCGTGGGATACCAGTTCGTGGCAGAATAGTTTATCAGACTTCCAGATCTGCGCAGCTGCTGCCAAGTGCTCCCGTATTATCCGTTCTAAGGTCGGGCGTGTGACGTGAAGCGCCTCAGCCAGCTGCCCTTTGTTCATCTCCCGGCGGGTGTACCGGGCATAAAGCTCTGAGAAGTCATCTGGCGTGGTTACTTTCTTCCTACCCTTATAGATACCGTTCCGTTTGGCGATGGCGATACCCTCCCGTTGACGGTCCAGCAAGTTTTGACGCTCAAACTCATTGATGGCGGCAATCATGGTGAGCATGAGCTTCCCGGTAGGCGTCCCGGTGTCCAGATTCTCTTTATTACTGACCAGATGCACGCCCTTGGCCTGTAACTGCTCCACGATCTCAAGCAGGTCTTTGGTGCTGCGTGCGAGGCGGCTGAAGTCGTGGATATAGACGGTATCGCCCTCCCGCACATAGTCGAGCATTGTTTGGAGCTGTGGCCTGTCCATGCTCTTGCCACTGACTTTTTCGGTGAACCACTTCTCGATGCCGTGCTTTTTGAGCGCTTCGATCTGGCGGGCTTCGTTCTGTTCTTCGGTGCTGACGCGGACGTATGCAACTTTCATGGTAGTACCTCACTGATTTGCAGAAAAATAGGGCCAGAGATAAGCGAAACTTTTGAAAACAAAGCCGAAAACAACCCTAATTTTCAAGATTTTGATGACGCTTTGGATGCAAGATAGGGCACACTCTACTTTTCAACTGTGCTCCCCTTTGACCAGATGGTCCAGCGTGGTATGGAAGTAGTCAGCCAAAAGTGAAGCGGACTGCAAATCAGGTGTTCTCCGGCCAGTCTCCCACAGGCTGACAGCCCGGCGGGATAGATTGAGGTCATCGGCTAACTGCTGCTGTGACAAGCCTGCATCCTTGCGCAGTGATACGATTCTGGTACTGATGGTTTCCATGGTATCCCCTTTCTTTGTATGTGCACTCACAAAATGGACTACTCTCACTCGTCCCTTGCCTCTCTGTCTCTTGGGGGCTTAGTCAGCCTTTACGAACAGCTCCATACAGTCGGCACAGATGACCCGTACTTCCTTGGTGCTGCGAATAATAGTCCCGCACTTCGGGCATACCCACCGCCGGGTGCTGCTTTTGGCCTTGGGCGGTTTCGGAGCTCCTGCCTGACTGCTGCCCGGTCCCTTGCTGGCCGTACCAGTGCCGCACATATCTGCCCACGTCAGGCTCTCTGTCATCTGGATATCCTGCCAGCCCATAAAGATGATGAAGTCCAACAGCTCTTCGGACGGGCTTGTAACGGTCCAGCCGTATTTCTCGTGATGGTCAATGACTAAGCCGTGGGCCTCTGCGGTGGCCTTAAAGCGCTTGTTGTGATAGGCTCCGCTCTGGCTGGATGTATCGCGGATACCGTGAACCAGATTGTAAAGGTGTGCCATCTCGTGCAGCAGGGTGGCCGTGGTGTTCTCAATGGGGCGGTCCAGTGTTGCAGTGGAAATATTGATCTCATACCGCTGCTCTGTGTCCTGTTCGGTGCTGACCGTCCAAGTTTTGACCATGGTGATGTGACCATAGGCAGAGGGCGTCTTTTTCAGAGTGATGATGGGCTCCGGCAATTCGCCGTTGTAGTAATGCTTGTTGAGCTCCCGGAACATCTTTTCGAGCTGGCCTGCGGTGCGGCTGGTCTTAATGGTGTTTTTCATGGTGAACGACCTTTCTCTTGATAAAAAAGGCCGGGACAGGTATACTAAAGGTGCATCCCGCCCCGGCGGGTGTATAGGGCTCTGTACAGCGCTGACTTTGGTCGGTGGGCGCTGTATGGGGCTTTTCTTAGTTGATGGTCAAACGCTGGCCTGTGACGGTTTTGCTGTACTGGGCGTAGAGGTCCGGGGCAACTGTCTTGATGGCTTTGCTGTCCAGTTGTGTGCTGGAAAAGTCAGACAGCCGGACCTTGTGGCACCCAATTTCCAAGTAGCTGGTGGAGCGCTCTGCGAGCGCTTCCTTGATTTGGGTTCTGAGTGCTTCCTGTTCGGCCTGTGCTGCCTCTATCAGCTGGGCGGCTTCCTTGTACTGCTCTACAAGGGTGAGTAAAGTATCGATGCTCATGTGTTTTACCTCTCTGTCTGTGTGTTGTTGGGGAATGTGTGTTCCCGATGGCATGAGTATAGACTATTCACGGGAATATATCGGGATGGAATATTGCACAAGAAAAAGGCTCAAAATGTAGTCAATTTTTATATTCACGGGAATAGGCGACAGTGCTATAATAAAAACTATAAAGGTACAGGAGGCGATACCCCATGGCAAAAACAACTGCCGCACAACAGCGTGCAGTCCACAAATACGTCAAAAACAACTATGACCGTTTGGAGTTATCCGTCCCCAAAGGAGAAAAAGAAGAAATTCAGCAGGCCGCAAAACAGGCGGGGCAAAGCGTCAACGCCTATGTCTATGAGGCGGTCAAGCGCCGCATGGAGCAGGAGCAGGCCACAGCAGACCCGGGGGTAGAATAAAAAAGCTCCCTGCCCTTGATTTCAGAGCAGAGAGTTAGTTGGTCGTTCTCCCCAGAACAGGGAAATTGCCCGAAAGAGAATGTTTTCAACCGGCGAAATTATGATGCTGTTCGGGCGATACTACAGGGTAAAATATGCAACGTCACATCCGCTCGCCCCGTCAAAAGAAAGTGCGACAAAAATGTGACAACAAAGTGTGACTCGACAAAATGAGCTTTAACAAGAAAACACAAAAACAACGTATTATCTATATAAAACAGTATACAAATAGACATAAAAAGACACTTAAAGCCTCTCTTTTAATCAGAGGGCCAGGGATTCGAGTTCCCTCGAGCGCACCAAAATCCCACGAAAAATCGTAAGATTCCTCGTGGGATTTTCTTTTTATACGCCATTTGCACGGTCTCTGCACGGTTTTTGCACGGTCCGCATTTTTCGTGTCAGATGGAGTAAGTCTGTGAATTACTCTGCAATTCGTGCTATTTTTTGCAATTCAGGTCAGCAGAGCCAAGCGAAGCTGCGCTTTTACGGCAGGGTCTGCGTCCTTCAGAAGCGCCAACAGTGCCGACACGGAGATGGTCGGTTCTGCTTCAACCGGGGCAGCCTGCACAGGTGTTGTTCCCGGCTTGTAGAAGCCTTCCTCGAACTTTTTACCCAGCTTTTTACGGGAATCCTGCTGGATGTGTGCATAGGTGTTGACCAGAAGATTAGCGCTGGCATGGCCCGTTGTGCCCTGTACCGCTTTCACATCGCCGCCGGAGATCATCAGTTGATAGGTGGCACTGGAATGCCGCAGACCGTGAAACACAATGCGAGTGAACTCCGGGTGCTCGTCCTGCCACTTGATGAACTTCTTGCGGATGAGGATCGGCTCCACCGCCAGACCATTGGGCAAGCGCAGGAGCATCCCGCTGTTGCGATAGCGTTCCGGGTCAACGGCTTCGTCCATTTCCAGACGCTTTAGCCAGCGTTTCAGTTCCTCTTTCAGCACGGCTGTCATGAAGATGGTTCGGTTGGAAGATGCTGTTTTAGTCTTTTTGAGCACCAGCGTTGTGGTGCTACCCTCGCGCTTATCTTCAAATTCCTGCAAGATGCAGCCCTTGCCCGTTTTCGCCAGCGATACCTTTTGGACACGCTGCATACACTTGTTGATGCGGAATGTGCCGGTGCCGTCTGCTCCCTCAAAATCAAGATCTTCCGGAGTCAAGCCAGCGACTTCGCCCTCACGCAGTGCGCCCACCAGCGTAAGATGGACTGCCAGATGCAGAATGGGGTCCTCCATGCTGGCAAGTGCGGCCCACATCTCGTTCGCATCCCAGATGGCGCGCTCTTGAATTGACTTTTTAGGGCTGTCCACCGGAACGGGGCTTTTGACGAGGATGCCCCACTCCACCGCATACTGGAACGCTGTCCGCAGCAGGCGGTGTACCTCGTGGATAGTCGTTCCAGAAAGCAAACGCTGTTTCTGCTTGCCCGAAAGCACCTGCTTCTTGCCCTCAAGATACTGCCCGCAGGGGGTCTTACTGAGAGTGGTGTACAAGTCCTCCAAATGATAAGGCTTGAGCTTTTGCATCTGCATATCGCCGATATACGGAATAATGAGGTTCTGGACGGTTCCCAGATTGGATTGATAGGTGCAGGGTGCCCACTTGTGCTTGTTGCACTGCTTGGGAAGCCACTCCATCAAAAACTCTTTGACGGTGATGGTGGACGGAATCAGAAACGTTCCGTTTGCCAGTTCATGTTCGATTTGTTTTTTGCGATTTGTTGCCTCCTCTTTCGTAGAAAAACTTTCCCATTTGTTGCAGTTTTTACCCTGCTCGTCTTGGTAAGTATAGCGGACGCCATAGGAGCTGCCGCGTTTCGTAATATATGCCATACGTTATCTCCTTTTTCAAGCTGCCCGGAGCCACGCATCGAAGCTGTCTTTCGGGATGCGGATGCTTCCGCCGACCCGAAGAACACGGAATTCGGTAGTGCTGTTGCACAGGTTGTAGGCAGAGCGCAGGCTGATGGACAGCATCTGTGCGATCTCCTCTACCGTGTACACCAGTGTTGTGGCTTTCAGGCTGTCAGTCGGAGACTTGACGGCATTGGTTTGAGTGACCACTTCCATTTTATCGTTATTCGGAATGGTCTGCAAGATATTTTTCGTATAATTCAAAGATTTCACAGTTTCGGTCATTGCTGTCCTCCTTTTGTTAGGTGCATATTCGTTTAGTGAATCAGCCGATCAACGATTTCATGTATTCCAACTTTTTCTGTGCGTTCTCTTTGCGAAGACTTGCCCCGATGCAGGAAATTGGAACGCACATTTCCAGAATGCGGTCATAAATGCGGGCGTGAGCGGTATCCTGTGGGTGACGTATCTCATCCAGCGTCAGGTTGGTGGTGACGATCAACGGTTTTTGGCTGCGGTATCTGCTAGGGCTTAATTGGGTGTCCAGCAAAAACTTTGGAAATGGCCGATACCGGGGCAGTGGAGTACAAACGGTCAAATCATCAAACAAGCCAATCACCCTCCCTGTCTCTGCGATTCCAGCATTTTCAAGTGCTTCGAGCGGATAAATTCCAGATAGCGCTGCAGATTGTCGGCACATTTTTCAATTCGCTTCCAGTTTTCCGAGGTCGTCAGGAGATCCGGATACTCTCGAAACGTGAGCTCCCAATTTTCAATAAAATTGTCATAGGGACCTTCAATCGCAGCGATGTGGATGGAATGATCCGCAGGTGCTTTGCGATAATAGCGGGTATCAACGGATTGTTTCAGGGCTTTTTGGTCACTTTCGGTCAGTGCCCCTTTGTGCCCTTGTACTTTTTTTGAAATGCCGATCAGAAATCGACTTCCGTCATCATCAAAAGATTCGACTTTCGCGGAAGGGTTTTTGTAGAGGAAGCAAGCTGCTTATCTCGCTCGCTTTTCGGCTTGCGAAGTTCTGCAACGATTTCCGACCGCTGTTCCTTCGGAGCCTTAGCGATGGCACAGATCTCACGGTCAGCAGCTTTGATTTTCCCGTTTAGAATTTCCTCCCGGGCACCAGGTGCCGCATCATCAGCAGCCTCCACGCCGTTCATGTACTTTTCGGCCCGCTGCACATAACCCTCGCTGGTGCCGGTCTCGTTTGCGATCCGCTGCCGCGTAACGTGGCTGCCGGATTTGTTTTGACAGGGATCATTTTGATCCGTGGCATTTTTCTTGGCGGATGTGTACTGATTTCCGCGGTTTTGAGAGACATGTTTTTCCGCTTCATACCGCTTTCCAATCAGATACTTTCTACGCTCGGGTGTCAGGTTGCGCCGCCCAAGCTGGTGGTTGCAGATCCAGATCAGAGCTTCCTGACGGCTGGAAAACTCCATTTTTTTGATCTCATATTCGATAAACGAATGCTTCCGCAGGATGTTGTAGCGGTTATGCCCGTCCAGAATGGTTTTGTTCCACACAATGATCGGGTCTGTGAGCTTTCCGTCCCGAATCATGTTCGTTTCAAGCTGCTGGAGCTCCTCAAAACTCAACGGCAAAATTTGAGCGGAAAACTCTGGGTCTATTTTGAGACTGTTTAGTTTCAGCATATTGTTCGCCTCCTTTGACAACAGTGTACCGGTTTCCGCAGCAAAAGTTTATGGACTCGTAGTCCAAGTCGCCCACCCTCTTAGTCCATGCGTTGTACACAATGATGCAAAATAAAAATCCGACCCGATTCTACGATGCTATAGTGTCATGTGGGTCAGATCAGGGAAACGGTGAAATTTGATAAGCTCCAAAAGAAGCGTTATTTTTAATTATGACGGACAAATTTGTAAAAAAGCACTTGACATTGATAATCAAAGCAGAGTATACTTAACTCAGAGCCAGAGTGAAATCCGCTCTGGCTTTCTTTTTCAAAAGCTTTTGTTCTTTATTGCACGTGACGACAGAGGTGTGAAATGAATCTTGGAGAAATTGCAGATATCCGTAGCGGACTTGTCCTTTCTCGAAAACAGGCAAGAGCTGACTCCCCGCAGGCGATACGATACCACCAACTTAGTCTACGGGCAGTAAAAGCGGAAGGTGAGATCGCTCCTGCTGAATTGGAGCCGTACTTCGCGAAAAAACCATTGTCCATTGACTATCTGACGCAGCCAAATGACATTGTAGTGCGCTTGACTGCCCCCTACACAGCAGTTTTGATTGACGACACCACACGCAACTTGGTGATCACGTCGAATTTCGTCGTAATTCGCATTCGGGGAACAGAGCTTATGCCGGGATATCTTTATTGGTATCTGAACACGCCAAAGGCAAAAAGGCAGATCTATCAAAATACCACCAAAAGTATGATCAGCTCCGTAAACGCAAGGTATTTTTGCCGCTTGGAGCTTCAGCTGCCATCGCCGGAAATACAACGCCAGATGGAAGTGCTTCGCTTGCTGGCACAGCAGGAACTACGCCTTCTGCGTAAGTTGGAAGTTGAAAAGCGAAGCTGCTATGAGGCGATGCTGGAACAAATGAATCACACACAGAGGAAAGGATAACGACTATGACGACAAAATCGGAAATCGAACGCGTTCTTTGGAACGCCTGCGACAGCTTTCGCGGTAAAATTGACAGTTCCCGTTATAAGGACTACATTCTTTCCATGCTGTTCGTAAAATATCTGAGCGACGTTTCGGAGGAAAAGCGAGAGCAATACCGGGAGCAATACGACGGTGATGAACGCCGTGTAGAGCGTGCCATGAGCCGGGAGCGCTTTAAGCTGGACGATACATCTACGTTTGGGTACCTTTATAAAAATCGCCATGATTCCGAAATCGGGCTGAAGATCAACACGGCACTGGCATCTATTGAAGATCATAACAGCAGCAAGCTTCGGAACGTGTTTCGCTCCATCGATTTCAACTCCAATGTGGACTTTGGTACAGACATCAAGGCAAAAAATGCGACCCTCTGCAACCTGCTGGAAGACTTCCACGGACTTGACCTGCGTTCCTCTGCGCTGGACGGTTCCGACATCATTGGTGACGCCTATGAATATATGATCGGCAACTTTGCTTCGGACGCCGGCAAGAAGGGCGGAGAGTTCTTTACGCCGAGCAAGGTCTCCGAACTGGCAGTGGCATTGGTAGATCCGCAGGAAAATGACCGTATCTATGACCCGACCTGCGGCAGCGGTGGTCTCCTGCTCAAGGCATGCAAGCGCGTGCCGGACGGGAAAGTGGCAGTTTACGGTCAGGAATTAAACGCACAGACATGGGCTCTGTGCAAGATGAATATGTTCCTGCACGAGGTAGACGATGCCCGCATCTGGCAGGGCGATACCCTGAGCAATCCGCAGAACATCGAAAACGATAATCTGATGTTGTTCCAGTGCATTGTAGCAAACCCGCCATTCAGTTTGGACAAATGGGACAGCGGCTTCCTTTCCAATGCGGTTCTGGATGCCAAGGGAAAAAAGCCGGAAAAAATGAACGCTTCTCTGGACCCATGGGGGCGCTTTGATTGGGGCGTTCCGCCGTCTTCCAAGGGTGATTATGCTTTTGTTCTGCATATGCTCAACAGCCTTGACCGCAGTCATGGCCGAATGGCTGTCGTGCTGCCCCACGGTGTACTGTTCCGTGGTGCGAGCGAGGGCAAAATTCGCCGCCAGATTGTTGAACACAACCTTTTGGATGCTGTGATCGGTCTGCCTGCCAACCTGTTTTATGGCACGGGTATTCCGGCCTGCATTCTGGTGTTCCGCAAGGATCGCATTAGCCGAGGTGTCGATAATGTTCTGTTCATCGACGCTTCCGCAGAGGGCAACTTCGAGAAAGGCAAGAACCAGAACCTTCTGCGGGACACGGACATCCAGAAAATTGTGGATGCCTATAAAAAGCGTGAAACCGTGCCGAAATACAGCTATCGAGCGACGTTGGATGAAATCCGGGAGAACGACTACAATCTGAACATTCCCCGCTATGTGGATACTTTTGAAGAGGAAGACCCGGTAGATATTCAGGCGGTGAAGAAAAATATTGCGGATATCGAAGCTGAGCTGGCACAGGTACAGGAGCAGATGAAAAAGTATCTGGATGAGCTGGGGTTGTAAAGGAGGTATCATATGCTAAGCCGTGAAGACATTGAAAAAGAACTTGGACGTGGAATTTGCGTGCATCCATTTCACGCAGATAACATCAAAGAAAATTCCATCAATCTTACCGCAAGTCACTACGCTTGGACAACTAAGGGAGGCAGTTACGAGAAAGATAGTAACGGAAATTATATTCCTCCCTGCACATCTAGCGCACAATCTATTAAAGGTGGCCAAAGCTGCGTTGTGGGGTCAAGAAATAACCAATTTATTCTGCTTTTCCCTCATCAGACAACAATTATTGAGACAAGTGAAGTGATGGGTGTTGCAGACTATATCGGCGGTGCATTGCATTCCAAAGTTGGTGTTGTTGCCAAGGGTATTGGTCATATTGGCACTATGTTAGGGCCTGGATACTGTGGACACTTGATGATTTCACTTCATAATATTACCGATCAACTCATTGCACTAAAAGTGGGCGAAACTTTTATCTCGGTTACTTTTGATTATCTGAAAACTCCCGTGCAACGAACGAGCACAACTGTATCAGGTCATGTTGATAAATTAGCCTCACTGGGTATTATTTGTGATCAAAGCACACACGACGCCCTTACAGCAGACTGGAAATCGAATTTTTCTGGAATTCGTGACAGAATGGAAAGTAGTAGAAACTACAAGGAATTTGTGAAAAAACGCAAAAAATCCCGTTGGAAGCAGATCAGAAGATGTTTCAATCGTCAGAATTTATTAGCCTTTGGGATAGGGATTTTTGTCTTATTACTTTTATATGGCGGTGCCTACTTAATTGATTTGTATAACGGTGGTTCTGTTTGGAAAAATCGTTTTTGGGACGTTGGATTTTCTGGAATTCTTTTGACAATTCTGCACTCGATTAGAGATTTTATTCCACCAAGCAAGAAAGGCTAATAAGTATGCAACAACCTATAGTACACACTTACTCGCTCGGTGAACTTTACAAGGAACGAAAAGAAAAGGGCGACCCGTTGCTTCCAATTTTAACAGTATCCATTCATACAGGAGTTTCCGAAGGTGAACTGGATGAAGACAAGCTTGGGAAAAAAGTAAAACGAATTACCGATAAAACTCAGTATAAGACTGCCCGTAAGGGGGATCTTGTTTTCAACATGATGCGTGCATGGCAAGGAGCCATTGGCGTTGTAAGGTCGGATGGTCTTGTAAGTCCAGCGTATATCGTGGCAAAACCTAATGAAAAAATATGGCCGGAGTACATGGACTACTGCATGAAAACGCCCCGAATGATCCATGTAATCCATCGACAGTCTTACGGTGTCACCGATTTTCGGCTTCGTTTATATTGGGATTCGTTCACGCCCATCACTTGTCAGCTGCCGACCCTTCCCGAGCAGCAAAAGATTGCTACCATCCTTTCCACACAGGACAAAGTGATTGAGCTGAAAGAAAAGCTCCTTGCTCAAAAACAGCAGCAGAAAAAACATCTGATGCAGCAGTTGTTGACCGGGAAAAAGCGGTTATCAGGATTTAATGAAAAGTGGCGATTTGCAAAACTTGAAAATGTAAGCAAGTATAGCGCATCTGCTGCATCATTTAAAACTTACGAATCCCACTTAGGGTGTGGCCCGTACCCTGTATACGATGCAAGCGGGTGCTTCGGAAACATTGATTTCTATGAAAATGAACAGCCTTATATTTCTATTGTAAAAGATGGCGCAGGCGCTGGTCGCGTTGCGCTTTGCAAAGAAAAATCTTCAACAATAGGAACATTAGGGTGCATTTTTGCAAACGATATAGATTTATTGTATCTGTTTTATTGTATGTCAGCAGTTGATTTCCAAATTTACAGCAACGGTTCGACGATACCTCATGTTTATTACAAGGATTATAAAAACATGGTGCTCTATCTACCTTGTGAATTGGAGCAAAAGGCCATCGTTGAAATTTTAAGCGCTGCCGACCATGAAATCGACCTGCTCCAAAAATCTATTGAGGCTGAAAAGCAAAAGAAGAAAGCATTGATGCAGCTGTTATTGACTTAACTCATGAGGGTAAACAAGATGGAAAATGTTTCAGAAAACATGAATTCTAAGAAAGATGAATTTAAATTATATCTCAGAAAAAATCCATCTATTTTAATTGCGTTGGTTTCAGCCGCCGTAACTATAATATCAGTGATTATCGGCTATGCCGGACGCCTTTCCAATATTGCTTATCTGAAGTATTGGAATATTGATGAACTTTATGCTACACTGGAAACCAAAAATATCATTTATTTGGTGGTAAATTCTATCGCATGGGTTATTGCAGTTTCTTTTACCAGTACCATTATTGAAAGTGCTTTTGTGAAACACTACCACTACTCAATATTTGCACGTTATGCTAAAAAACAGATCAAAGCATTCTTGAAAGCGTACAGCGCCCGAAAAAAGCAGCTTGCCTCAGTCGAGAAAATGTTTTGGAACCATAAAAGATCAACTGCGGAAGATTTTGAAGTTTGGAAAGGAATTGAAACAACCCAAAAAGGATTAAACGAACAAGAGCAATTGCTAAAATCTTTAGTAAAAGGAAATAGAAGAGAACTTTGGGTGTGGCGAGGGATATTTTTCGCTCATTACGCAGCTGCGGAACTCATTCTCTTCATTACAATGTGGCTATCAAAAGCAGCGATTACAACCTCTGAGAATTTTGTAGCCTTTTTATTGAGCATCTGCTCACTGCTTGTATCATCAATCCTTGCCTATTGGAGAACAAGAAATCAACGAAAATCAATTAGTGAAAGCACAGATAAAATCATAGCGGGTAAAGACGAGTTGGATTTCTTTGAACAAATCGAAAAGATGAAGCAGTTGGAAAGTGAACAATATGAAAAAAATCAACAGAGTTTTAAATTTGATTTTACGTCAGTTCTGTTGCTTGGTATCATTCTTCTACTAATGGTGTTGATTTTGATGCCGTTAGATGGATACGCAACTGCCGTCTCAAAGAAAACATTTTATATTTTTACAAATGAAAACCAAAACGAAGCTATTATTTTCCACAGCGAAGACACCTATATCCTTGAGAAAGCCGAAATAAATGAAAATATTATTACGATTGACACCACTAAGCAACGTATTCTGAAAACAAATGATATTGCATTTGAAAAGATGACATTTGATACAGTTGTCAAAAAATAAGGAGGTCAACATGAACCTCGATAAATCCATTTACTCCGAAGCTAACATCAGCAAAAAGCCTGCGCTGGAACTGCTGCGGGCCATGGGGTATACATATCTCTCCCCGGAAGAATGCCGTCAGCAGCGCGGAAGTGGCTACCGGGTGCTGTTGCGGGATGTGCTGCGCGGTCAGCTGCGGAAACTGAACCGCTATACCTACGGCGGTGTGGAAAATGAATTTTCTGCAGTCAACATTGAGCACGCCATGGATGATCTGGAAATACCGCTGACGGACGGTCTTGTGCGCACCAGTGAGAAAATCTATGATGCGCTTATGCTGGGCAAAAGCTATCCCGAAACTGTAGGCGAAGGAAGGCTGCTGAACTTCAACTTGAAGTACATTGACTGGGAGGACCCGACGCAGAACCTTTACCATGTCACGGAAGAATTTGCGGTGGAAAGCGCCGATGGACAGCATGATGCCCGCCCGGACATCGTGCTGTTTGTCAATGGAATTCCGTTTGCGGTGATTGAGTGCAAGGCTCCGGATATCCCGGTGGAACAGGCCATTGAGCAAACCTGCCGTAACCAGCAGCCTCACTATATCCCCCAGCTTTATGCGTTTGCGCAGATCGTAATGGCGACCAATAAAAACGAGGTACGCTATGCAACAACGGGAACACCGAAAAAGTTTTGGAGTATCTGGAAAGAGCAAGATGCAGATTTCCTGAACCGGGAAATGGCTCAGCTGATCCCGGATCGGACACTAACGGTGCAGGATAAAGATATTGTTTCCTTGTTTACACCGGTCCGTTTGTTGGAACTGACAAAGTATTTCGTGCTGTTTGACTACAATGTGAAAAAAATCTGCCGGTATCAGCAATATTTTGCGGTAAAGGAAATTCTGCACACAGTCAAACAGCGTGATGAAAAAGGGAATCGGCGCGGCGGTGTGATCTGGCATACACAGGGCAGCGGAAAAAGTCTGACCATGGTAATGGTGGCGAAATATTTGCTGCTGGAGCTGCAGGCAGACCGTCCGCGCGTAGTGATCGTCACCGACCGAAAAGAGCTGGACAAGCAAATCACAGCGACATTCGCGCACACGCGGCTTCGTCCTGCGCGTGCTACCAACGGGCGGCATCTGCTGGGATTGGTTACGGATGAGCGGGTGGACATCGTCACCAGCATCATCAACAAATTCCGCACTGCCGAGCGACTGGACGGTTGCAACAAATCTCGGGACATCTTTGTTCTTGTGGACGAAAGCCACCGCTCCAATTACGGCAAAATGTCACATAAAATGCGGACGGTTTTTCCGAACGCCTGCTATATCGGCTTTACGGGAACGCCCTTGATGAAGAGCGAGAAGAACACCTTGAAAAAGTTTGGCGGACTGATTCATAAGTATACGATTCAGGACGGTGTAGCCGATGGTGCAATTGTTCCACTGATCTATGAAGGCCGCTTTGTGGAGCAGAAAGTTGACGAAAAAAACATCGACCTATGGTTTCAGCAAACAACAAAACGTCTGACGGAATCACAGAGAGATGATCTCGCCCGGAAATGGAGCAGCATCCGACGGCTGACCTCTACGGATGCACGCATCAAACGGATCGCTTTGGACATCAACGAGGACTTTTGCCGAACCTATAAAAATACAGGCTTCAAGGGAATGGTCGCCACCAATTACAAGCGGGATGCCGTTCGGTATCTGGAATGCTTTGAGCAATTTGGCGATCTGAACTGCGCTGTCGTGATCTCGGCCCCGGATCTGCGCGAGAGCGTGGATGATGCAGATGAAGGAGCAGACGACAAAGTAGTTGCCTACTGGAATCGGATGATGCAGCGCTATGGCAGTGCCGATGATTATGAAGAAGCAATCAAGGCACAGTATCATGCCGGAGAACTGGATCTTGTGATCGTGTGCAGCAAATGGCTTACCGGCTTTGATGAGCCGCTCTGCCAAGTGCTTTACTTGGACAAAGAACTTAAGGAGCACGGTTTGCTTCAGGCCATTGCCCGCACAAACCGCCTGTGCGAGGGAAAAAGCTATGGAATGATCGTGGATTACCGGGGCCTGATCAAAAAATTGGATGAGGCAATGGAGCTTTACAGTGGTGCCGGGCTGGAAAACTTTGATGGGCATGATCTGAAAGGCGTTGTGGTGGACGTGCTCTCTGCGATTGGAACGGTACGCAGCGATTATTCTGCACTGATGGAGTTGCTTTCGGCTGTTCCCGGTCTGACACTTGCCGGAACCGATGCAGAGGCGGTAGAGGTTTTCTTGGCGGACAGTTCGAAGCGGGAAGAGTTTTACAAACGGCTGTGTAACTTTGGGCGCTCCTTGAATCTTGTTCTGAATTCTGAAAAAACCTATGAGGCGCTAGCAGTGGAAGAGCGGGAAAAATATATCAAAGCATTCGGCTTTTTCTCTGCGGTACGGCGCAGCGTGAAACCTCGTTATGGGGATTCAATCGACAATCGGGAATACGAACCTCTGATGCAAAACCTGCTGGATGTACACCTTTCAGTAGAGGGTCTGAAGCGAATCACCGAGCCGGTAGACATTCTGGACAGAGATGCGTTTGAAAAGGAATTAAACGAGTTAGGCTCACTGCGTGCCAAAGCTGATGCGATTCGCACACGGCTTGCCAAGAGTATCAATACGAAGTATCAGGAGAACCCAGCATACTATGAAAATTTTTCCAAGCGCATCAAGGAAGCGCTGGAGCTGTATAAAGCCCGGACAATAACGGAGGCGGAATATCTGGCCAAGATGCGGGATATTCTGGAGGATTACCGCACGGGAAAAAGCGCTATCGCATACCCGGATCGTATCCGAGCCAATGTCCATGCACAGGCGTTCTATGGTGTACTGACCGCGATTTTCTCCAATGAAAAATTGTCAGTGGAGCCTGATTTTGCCGCCGAGATGGCACTGGATATTACGACAATCATCGAAAAGCATAGCCAGGTGGACTGGACCCATAACCTGACGATTCATGATCGAATCTCACAGGATATTGATGATCTGTTTTACCGCTACCAAAAAGAAATGGGCCTGGTACTTTCTTTTGATGTGATCGACATGATTATTGAAAATGTTAAAACAGTTGCGTTGCGGAGGTTTGCATGATACAGTTTTGTGAAGTTGAGACGGAGCATGGGTGTATCTGCTATCAGCTGGAACGAAAAAATGTACGCAATATCAACCTTCGGATTCGGACAGATGCCTCTGTTTATATTTCTGCTCCGAAAGATGTTCCGGAAAGCGTTGTTACGCAATTCGTGAAACGACACAGCCGTTACATTGCAGAGGCACAGCAGCATTTTCGAGAATTCCAACAGTATGCACCGCAGCCTCGACATTACATCAGTGGGGAAAGCTTTTCCGTTTTGGGGCGCAGTCTGCGTCTGCGGGTAGAGCAAGGAAAAAAAGACAATATACGTTCCGATGGTGTTTATCTCTATCTTACCGTAAAAGACACAGAAGATCAGAAACAAAAAAAGCGTCTTGTTGACCGTTATCTGAATAAGATGTGTCGTGAAATATTTCAGCAGACGGTGGATCAACTTTATCCGATATTTCGAAAATATGATGTGCCATTTCCACGAATCCATATTCGATCGATGGATACTCGCTGGGGATCTTGTCTTCCACAGAAAGCTATCATTACATTGAACCGGCACTTGCTCGAAATGCCCGTCAGTTGCATTGAATATGTAGTATTGCACGAGTTTTGTCATTTTCTGTACCCAAACCACTCGAAGGATTTTTATGCGATACTGTCGACACTTATGCCAGATTGGCAGCAACGCAAAAAACTGTTAGACAAAAATGCACAGTTTGAATGGAGTCAAAAATATGAAACGTTTTGTGGTGGTGAGAGCTGAAGGGTATATGACCAGCAGACCCGCTAACGAGTGTCAATAGCCTGAACAAAAAAATCATCAAAAATTTATTGCCGGGTGCAGTTGAGCATCCGGCAACTTTAATAAGCCGACAGCACAGCTTGTCGGCTGAAAATCATCGTAATGGTTCATCAGAAACCATCAACAGGCATCAGGAGATGGCTGGGAACGCAGAAATTCAGTAACACGAGCGTAATAGACTCGCAGGAACTTGGCACTTCCTGCGACGGTATAAACGTAATAATGCTTTCCTTCGGAACGCTTTTTGTCCATAAAGCAGTAAACAGCATTTTCCGGGTTTGAACGTGTTAAAATAATATTCGATACAATAAAAATAGTTCGCCTCAGATGCGGTGAACCTCGTTTAGAAACATGGCGTGACTTGGATTCAAATGCACCAGACTGGAACGGTGGTGCATCAATACCAGAAAAGGCTACCAACGCTTTCTTGTTTTTGAACCGCCGAACATCACCAATTTCGGCCATAAGAGCAGGCCCGGTAATGGGTCCGGCTCCTTCCATCTGCATCACAACCTCGTATTCGGGGAGCATTGCAGCCAACCGCTGCATTTCAAGCTGGGTGCTTTGCTTGGCCTCGCAAACGGCATTCAGGCTTTTACAAGCCTGCGTGATCAGCATCTTCGTACTTTCGCATTTCGGAAAAGTAGCCACGCCCTCCTGTGCAAGCAGATAGATCTTGTGAGCGGTATCTGTACGGAACTTGTAGTTTTTTCGTTTGCACCATCCCCGATAAGATTCCGTGAAAGCCTCCATGGAATATTGACAGACACAATCCTTGTGCCAATAACGAAGAAAGAAGTCCACCCACTTTTCATGCCCATTTGCATTTTTTGTGTTCGGATCAAACGCAATATTTACGCCGGGAAATGTTTGGTCAGCCAGTGCAATCAGACCGTTCCGCAACGCTGTTGCAGTCGCAGTGATTCGCTCGTTTGCTCTGGATTGCATTTTAAGAAGCAGCCTGGTTTCTTCTTCATTGTTGAACGGGGGCAGTGTATCCCAAAAGGTGAGCGCATAGTTTGCGATTTTAAGAGCATCCGCTCGGTCCGTCTTTAGCTTTCGGATCGTATTATCACTAAAATCGTGGATCAGCAGCGCATTGACAACGGAAACAAAAAAGCCCGCTTCCTTCAATGTCAGTGCGATTGGTCTCCAGTACGTACTGGTATGTTCCATTACAATACGGATATCGCCTCCCAGTTTTTTGAGTGTGGATGCCAGCTTTTTCAAGTCACTGTTCGTGTGGTGGACCTCGAAAGGCCGAAGTGCGATTTCGCCTCCGGGTCTCCGTACCGCAACTGTGCTTTTGCTCTTAGACACATCGATACCGACGGCGGTAATAACAGCAGCTTCCATTTTTCTGACCTCCTTTAATGCCGGTTCCGCCTATGCCCATTACCGATTCAGCTTGCTTTGTGACACGAATGTACGGCAACATTTTTATCTGCCGATAACTCAACCTGCGTCAATCGAACGCTGCAATGGAGATGGCGGAAAACAGTTTGCGCGTACGAGCGTTCAGCTCAAGCAATGCTTCGTTCTCTCAGCACATCTTCATTGTAGCTTAGGTTTGGGCATCTGTATAGCTCACTGGCTGTGAACTTCTCAGAACCAACACCATTGTAGCAAGCAATGCCGCCGTATATACAACGGCGACTTTTGCGTTGCAAAATACTTGTTGGGAAATCCCAAACCCTTTCAAATCTGCACCGTCCCGGCGCAGGCTACGCGATGGAATCGCTGAATAGCACAAAGGCATGTTGGAGTCCAGATGTGAAAAAACGGCAAAGCAGATAAAATCCCCTTTACCGTCTCAAAAAATATTCTATTACGCTGTGATTGCGTTGGCGTTGACCTGCTTACAGCACTGACGATATCTGCTTCACCTTCAAGAACGGTCAAGAAATCAAGGTATAAAAGAACCGCCCCACCATCGGATTTACTCCGGTAGTGAGGCGGTTTTTCTGTGATATTATTCGGATTGCGTTGTTTTCAAAAATTCATCATAACTCTCTTGAAGTCTCTTATTTAAGTCGCCATAGAAATATTGTTGAATCTCTTTTTTATGGGTAGGAACATATTCATCCACCCAATTTTCCAAACACGCTGTCACATTCACTAAAAGCTCATTCAGATGCATATGGTAGGACCCTTCATGCGGCTGAGCTTCCTTTAGATAATTACTCTCCATCATCGCTCTCCAAGTATCGACAAATGTATCTGAATTGTCCATTTTTTTAGCCGCCATATTGATTGCCTTTATTTGGTCCTGTGCAATTCTGTACTGTCCCAATTCATAGCACATTTGATGGAATTCTAAAGGTACTTCATAAAACAAATTGCTTTCTAAAACATTAGACCAAAACCCAACTAAATCTCTTTTTATATCTTCCGGTAAATCTTCTATTAGCCTTCTGACCGATTTTTCAGATAACCCTGTTGCTTCACAGAATCTAATAACATCTGGATTTTCACTTTTAATTGAAGATAAGCCAAACAGGTAATCTGCTGAACATCCAAAAAAATCACAATACGCTTTGACATATCTACCCTGCAATTTATCTGTACCTTCTAAATTTAAGTGTTCCTGTATTCTGCGCGTCATACTTCCTATTATAGATATTTCGTCTTCAGATGCACTGTCTACAGGGACTATCTCCTCGGCATATAAAGCCTGCGCTAATTCTCTTGCCGTTGAAAGGTTTCGATCCTCCATCAATTTCCACAGTCTGTTATAGAAAATCTTTTCATCATCATGATTTATAGATTTGAATGCCATTATATCACCTCGTTAAAGACATATTTATCTTTTTTATGTTTACAAACGATTGAAACAGACGATTTTAAAGATTGATTCATCTGTCATCTAGTAGTATGATATAGCTACACCAAGGAACTGTCAATCCCAGACAAACATATATTTAGGAGGTTATCTATGAGCGAACAAAATACTATGCGGCCACTCGGCGAAACGAAACCTCTTCAGAACATAGTCATCGATGAAGTCTGTCAAAAAATTTCTGATGCAGTAATCGATGCCGAAGCTACATCAGAAGAGAAATATATAACAAAACAAAAATTAATTGTGTCGGCCGATGACATGAACACCCAAGAACGGCTGGATGCTATGGACAGAAATTACGACCGCAGAAATCAGGAGCGTTGGCAAAACGTACTCTATTTTGCCGTAGTATCCTTTAGTGTAGTTGGAATAGCAATTGGTAGCCCTATTGCAATCAAAAACGTCCACAGACTTCTCTCAGCCGTATAAGTTAAACTGAAGAAGCCCGGAGTTTTCTACATTGTATGAATTTGATGTTTCGTCCCATTGACGGTTTTGTGCAGAACAGCTATAATATAATCGATATTATCATAATTCAAATTATATTAAGCAAGAGGTGAACGGTATGGACTTCATCGGCAGAACATCCGAACTGGCAACGCTGAATGCAGAATTAGAGCGCGGCAGCGGCTTTGTGGTGATTTACGGCAGGCGGCGTGTTGGAAAAACAACGCTGATTAAAGAGTTTATCAAGGACAAACGCGCATTCTACTTTCTGGCAACCACAGAGAGCGAAGCCCAGAGCATGAAGCGGTTTGCCGGGGTGCTTTCCCGCACTACTAAGAATCCCATGCTCAGCAAGGTCACATTCACCGACTGGCTGGATTTATTCCAAGTGGTGGCAGACGACCACCCGGACGAGAAAAAGGTGCTTGTCATTGATGAATTTCCGTATCTGGTCAAGACGAACCCGGATTTCCCGTCCATCTTGCAAAACGCATGGGATGAAGTGCTGAAAGACCATAACGTGATGCTGGTTCTCTGCGGTTCCCTCATCAGCATGATGAAAAAACACGCTCTGGCATACGACAGCCCGCTCTATGGCCGTAGAACGGCACAGATTCGGCTGATGCCGCTGCAATTTACGGATGTGTATGCAGCGCAGAACCTGTCGTTTGAGCAGGCTGTGGAGCAGTATGCCATCACGGGCGGTGTACCGAAATATATGGAGTTTTTCCAGACGGACGAGCCGCTGGTGGAGCAGATTCGGCGTGTGGTACTGTCGAAAAATGGCTTTTTGTATGAAGAACCGGATTTCTTGCTCAACGAGGAAGTGCAGACGCCTATCAACTATTTCTCCGTGCTAAAAGCGATTTCGGACGGCAACCACAAGCTGAGCAAGATCGGTATGACGATGGAGCAGGACACGTCAGCTATTACGCCGTACCTGAAAACACTGATCGACCTTGGTTTTGTTATCAAGAATGTTCCCATCGCCGAAAAGAATCCAGAGCGTTCCCGGAAGAGCCTGTACTATGTTTCGGACAACTTCATCCGCTTCTGGTTCCGCTATGTGTACCCGTTCAAGGGGGAGTTGGAACTGGACAACCAACAGATCGTGCTGGACGAGATGGGCAAAGACTTTAAGCAAAAATTTGTGGCTTTCGCTTATGAGAGCATCTGCCGGAACATCTTTGCGGAGCTGTGCCGAAAGGGGCAGATCGACTTTGCACCCTCACGCATTGGCTCTTACTGGCGCAACGACAACGAGGGAGACACAGAGATCGATGTTGCAGCGGTGGACCATCAGCATAAGCGGCTGTTCCTGGGTGAGTGCAAGTACCATGCGAAACCTGTGGATGTGGCGGTCTACGCTGCCTTGCAGGAAAAGGGGCAGTCCAAAGAACTTACAGCGGCGTTTAGTGGCTACAAAATTGTGTATGGGCTGTTTTCCAAGAGCGGTTTTACCGATCGACTGGTGGAAATGGCAGCGGAGAATTCCAACCTGATTCTGATTCAGGAAGATGCAGTTTACAAGAAATAATATAATCCGAATTATCATAAGTTTAATTATATTATTGCGGGATTTTCTGTGCGCTATGTTTAGCGACCTTGAGCCAAAATGTAGCATTCTTTGAGCAAGATTTAGCAACTATGCCTTAATAAGTAGCAATTTCTGAAAAAGTTTAGCAGGTGTTCATATCTCATGGGGTACGGAAAGTGTGGAAAGTAATGCGGAAAGTGCGGAAACTTGCCATATAAAAAAGCAGAAACTTCTTTCCCCAAATGGCAACCTCCATGCTAAAAGTGGCAAGTGACATATACAAAATGCCATTATACAGAAATGCTCACTCCCCTGAGGACTCCTCAGACGAGTGGGCATTCTTCTTTCCGTGTATCAAATTTACCTCTGTGGTCACTCAAATCGCCATCAAGTCATGAATCAAAAATTTTAGAGGTCAGAGGCACAAAAATGAAGAAGATCCAGAAGAATTATGAGCTGAACGCAGGCGAGAGCTTCCGTCTCGACAAGAACAGTCTCCACGGCGTCACGGCGCAGGGCCGCTTCAAGATGAGCCTGCTGCTGATGCTCGAGTAAAAACATCTGTAGAACGCAGAAGACCGACGGCTTTCCGGGATGGAGGGCGGGCGGTCTTTTTGTTCAAAACAGGAAAATACTGGAACGGAAAAGGGCGCAATATCCCTTATAAATGGCGTTTCAAAAGCAGAAATTTGGCTCAACGTCCAAAATTAAGGTTTGGATGCTTGACAAAGCGGAGATAGGATAGTACACTCAAAAAGAAAATTGATGCATAGCATCCTCAAGGTGAAAAAGATTCACAGAAGAACGGGCGTCTCCGAACTGAAAACGGAAGGAGGCTAGGGACATGACGCTGTTTTCTTACGAAATTTTCGATGCAGTCGCGCGTCAGGGCAGCTTTAACAAAGCGGCCCAGCAGCTGCATCTGACCCCCTCTGCCATCAGCCATGCCATCGCGGTGATGGAGGCTGAGCTTGGCTTTACCTTATTCAACCGCGGCAAAAACGGCGTGACCATGACCAGCTATGGCGCTTCGCTCTACCCGTCCATCCGGGCGGTGCTCAACAGCGACGAGGCCCTGCAGCAGAGCATCGCCCGCCTCAACGGCCTGGAAAAGGGCAAGGTGAAGCTGGGGGCATTCAACTCGGTCTGCGCCGGCCTGCTGCCCCAGATCCTCAAGAGCTTCATGGCAAGCTACCCCCAGATCGAAGTCGAGGTCTATCAGGGTACTTACGACGACGTGAAGGAGTGGCTGCGCACCGGTCAGGTGGACCTGGCCTTCCTGTCTGCCAGCTGTCGCGAAGAGTTCAACCTGACCGAGTTGTTCCGTGAGCCGCTGCTCTGCATCGTACCGCAGGACTGGCCCGAACCGCCAAACGGCATTATGACGCCGGAGCTGATGAACGGCCAGAGTTTTGTCGTCCAGTGCGACGCCACCGACGCCGAGATGCGCCAGTTCCTCAAGAAATACTCCATCTCCACCGAGCGCCGCTGCCACGTCATCGACGACCAGTCCAACATCGCCATGGTGGAGGCGGGCCTCGGCATCTCCATCATGCCCCGGATGTTGCTGCGCAGCTGCACGGCGGCGGTCAAGATCTACCCCATCGAGCCGGAAGAGTACCGGGTGGTGGGTCTGGCCGTCCAGCGCCCCACGGCGATGGCTCCGGCGGTCGAGCAGATGTTCCACCACATCGTGGACTTCTGCCGCCAGATGGACCCGCAGCTTCTCTGAGAATACGAAAATGACCGGGCCGCATCGCTGCGGCCCGGTTTTTATATTTATGCCCGAGGGAAGCATCCGCCGGGGCAGGGAGGAAGCTTGCCATATTTTGTTGCATATTGCTGCAAAAATGAGGATTTTGAGTAAAAACTTTGTTATTTTCCCCTATTGAAAATATGGGGGGGGGGGGGGTACAATTTGAGAAAATGCGCCCTCCACAAAAAGAGCGCAAAAAGCACAAGAAAGTGTAGAAAAAGAAAGGAGACCTCTACGATGAGGAAGACCGACGCATTCCGCCGGGCAGCAGCTCTGATGGCGGCGCTGAGCATCACAGTGTCTCTGGCGGCTCCGGCCTTTGCAGGGACCTACTACATCGACTACGGCGACATTACCATCACCAAAGATGAGCAGGGCAAACAGACCGTCAAACAGGGCGAAAATGAAGCCGTTGAGGACAGTGGTGAGATCATCATCACCACCTATAAAGAGGCCACCACCACGCTGGAGAGCGACCTGGAGGGCCCCGCAGCAGAGGATTCCGGCTTTGGCCCTGTGGTGGAGGACAACCACCAGCCTGCTCCCCCGGCCCAGCCGGAGGATGCTGAGGAGCCGAAGGACGCCGACCAGCCGGAGGATGCTGAGGAACCGAAAAGCGCAGACCAGCCGGAGGATGCCGACCAGCAGGAAAGCGCCGACCAGCAGAAGGATGCTGACCAGCAGGAAAGCGCCGACCGGCAGGAAGATGCCGACCAGCCGGAAAGCGCCGGGCAGCAGGCCCA
>ERZ791902.354-NODE-354-length-36168-cov-6.768477_pt1 | contig 36168 bp, 16 predicted proteins | sample MGYA00510149_ERZ791902 | MGnify/ENA primary metagenome ERZ791902 (study PRJEB30046, sample SAMN00792060) | human gut metagenome | study: EMG produced TPA metagenomics assembly of the A metagenome-wide association study of gut microbiota in type 2...
CTGCAATTCAAGAAGTTGGACTAACATCTTTATGGTTTAGCGGACAGTAATAATTGTTTTTATATCCAGGATTCAAATAATTTCTACTGACCCGATACTTGCCCTGTTTTATCATAAGATTTAGAACCTAAGTTATACTTAGAATCTAATTCAGAACGAGGTCGCCAATCTATTGGTAATATGTCTTTTCCAGTTTGATATTTAAGTATTAGTTTCAATTCCAGAAAGACCTTTTTCCTCTCGCTGGGGCTGTCGGCTCTCGCCTGGTATGAAACCAGCAACCAGGGCGACAAGCTGCTGCCGGACGGTGCTACGCTGCTGGACAAGGACTGTTTCATCTACGGCGGTGCGCTCACGCTGGAACTGGAAACCTACCTAACCGACCGGGTGGTGCTGCTCGTCAATGCGAGGGAACGTATGCTGTTCGGCTCGAACATCGGCAAGTTCCACACGCAGGTAGGTATGGGGCTGAAATTCATCATCAACTGACCGCTATATAATAATGTATATGAAGAATGTAATGTATAAAATCATCGTGGGCTGCTACATCGTGGCCGCCCTCGTGCTTGTAACCGCCTGTAATGACAGCTTGGACATTCAGCAGGCTTACCCGTTCACGGTGAAAACGCTGCCTGTACCCAAGAAACTGAAAGTGGGTGAAACAGCCGAAATACGCTGCCAACTGGTACGTGGCGGCGACTACTAGCCTACGACCTACCAGATACGCTATTTCCAGCCTGACGGCAAAGGGAAGCTGGAAATGGATAACGGCACGGTGTTTCTGCCCAATGACCTGTACCCGCTGGAGAAAGAAACGTTCCGGCTCTACTACACATCGGCATCGACAGACCAGCAGACGATTGACATCTATATCATCGACAGCTTCGGGCAGATGCAGCAGCTTTCGTTTAGTTTCAACAATGACAGCAGCGAGGATGAATAAGTCTTTTTTAATGAATATGTTTATAAACACCCGGTATTTTATTGCCGGGTGTTTTTTTACGACTAATTTTGTACATAGAAAATTTAAATATAAAACTATTATGACCGAATTAGTAAGAAAAACGCCATCAGAAATAATTCTACCAGCAGATAAATTAGATTATTTACAAAAAGAATTAACCAATGTCCGTGAAGATTTAATTGATAACAAATATATTAGAGAAGCAAGAGTCGTTCTTAGTGCAGGGGGACTACGTAGCACCATAGGTTGTTATTGGAATGCTGTTGTTGATGATTTGAGAAAGAAAGTAATGCATAGAAGTCTAGACTTATTTAATAAGGAAATGGGTAAAAATGTAAAAACTTACGAAGACTTTCAAAATAGCATAACTGATAATGATTTAATTGAGGGAGCATACAAAATAGGTGTCTTAAGCTGGGAAGCAAAAAAAATAATGCATCAAGCTAGGGAAACAAGAAACATATTTGACGGACATCCTGATAGTTCTGACCCAAATTTATTCAAAGTATTGAATATGATTGCTGATTGTAATCGTTATGTTTTGTCACAAGAGTATCCTATACCAATTATAAATGTAAATGATTATATAGTTAAAATGGATACCGATACTTACGATAAGAATGAATTAGCTGTTGAACAAGCCTTTGTTGATTTACCGGAAGTATATAAAAATGAAATGGCAAATAAAATTGTGACTTACTATATTGGTGATTCTATATCAACAAGATTTAGAGCAAATATTGAATTTAGTTTTCCTATTTTGTGGAGAGTCCTCCCCAAAGATATAAGGCAGCAAATTGGAAAACGTTTTGATAAAAGCTATATTTCAGGAGATGCTGAAACTAACAAAAAGGCAATAGAATTACTCATTCTTGTTGATGGCTTAAGATATTTAAGTACAACTACGAGACGTTTAATTTATGAACCTAAAATTAAATTTTTAGAAGAACATTTAGACGATTGGGCAGAGGAAGCAAGAATTGTCAAAGAACTAGAAGCATACGGTTCCGTCGTTCCTGATGAATTAGTTGGAAGACTTGTTTCGGCTCTTACATTGACTTTTGTTGGTTATAAAGGTTCAAGTTATAGTTATTCGAGAACTGCTTTTTACTCGAATGGTGCAGCACCAACAGTAAGTAAAATGTTTGAAAAATTTGATAATAAATCTGCGGAAGAATTTGTAAATACAATTAAAACAAATCAAAAATTAAAATCAAGAATAAGAGGAGCTGCGCAGCTTAATAGATTAAGAACGCTAGGTGATATTATATTAAATAAACCTGAAATAAAAGATAGTGTAAAATCATTTCTCGAAATTTTAGTTGATGACGAACAAACAAAGGAATTTTATCATCAAATTACCGATTAGTTGAATTACTCAAGACTTTTTCTGACTTCTTTTGAAATATTGAGGTCGTAGAAATATATTGATAAATTTTACTAAAAACACTAAAACTGTTTCTTTGCTATTTTTCTTCTCCCGCTATTGGCTCACGGAAGAAAGTAACGGCGGCGATTGCCGCCGTTCTCTATCAACTGGTTTTAAGGCTCTTTATGGACGTGTATTTCTCTAACCACACTTTTACCTGTTCCATGTTATATTCGCCCGTGATGATTGCCGTATGGTCGTCTATGGCTACAAACCGGACGCTTTCATAGCTGTTTACCCAGCCTTGCAGGGAACAGACACCCCACGTGTCCACATCTTCAAAAACACTGCGGTCTATCCGGCTGATTGGCTCGCCGAAAACTACCGTCATTATCTGAAAGTCCGGTTTGTCCTCCAGCAGTTGCAAATGGTGCAACGTGCCAAACTCGTCAATTTTGCGCCCCCACGCCCACACATCATTATACAAATCATCGCCCCACTGGTGCGGGTGGTCGAAACGGACTTTTACCCCCGTAGTGTGTTCGTTTTCCTCCGTGCCTTCGATAACGCCCGTTACCATTAAGCCCGTAAAAATGCACTCGCAACGCCTGCCGATTAGGTTCTTGTTTACTTCTGTCGTTTTCATACCCTTAAAATTTATCTGTTATTACCCCGTTCTTTCTTCTCTATCCACTCGTCACGCCTACGGCGGCACTCGTCCAGCGTTTTGGCTACCGTGTTGAATAGTTCGCCGTCCGTGTGGCGGTAGTCGTATTGGTAAAATATCCGTCCCTTGAATGCGACCGGACGGTATTTTACAAACTTTTCCTCTCCCGGTGCTTGGGTGATGCTCACCCCGTTTCTGTTCAATGATTGCATGATATTCTGTTTTTTATTCGTTATATACTCAATAGGGAAAGCAACAGCAGGAAAAGCAGAGCCACGCACAACGCATAAAACGCCGGCAGGCAGACCCGGAGCAGAAAACAGGCGGCACGAAATACAAGATATGCCGTTACCGCCGTGATTGCTCTGGCTGTGTAGGCGAGCCGCCACACAAGGCAGAACAATAATACCCGCAGGATGATTCTATAAATGCTTTTCCGTTTCATCGTTGCTCTGTTTATTCGGGCAGGGTTTTAACCCTGCCCGAATAGTCGTTTAAGCTGCTCGGAACACAAACCCGTCATCAAACCAGTAATCGCACATAAAAAGGTCACGGGCAAACCTTTCATAATCGAAATATCTCTTGTTCTATATCTGTTCAATTTATATGGCAGATATATAGAACAAACTCAAAATCCTATTACTGACTATACATATAATGGATATTTGGAAAAGAGGCACTATAAAAGTTCAAATCAAAATTATATAACATACAACTCTAAACAATATACATTACATACAGGAGATTGGATATTGGACAAAATAAAGGCAGGAGAAATACCTAAGCTGTATTATTCTTCAAAAACAGAATATCTCTTTTTTGAAGATGATTACTTGCCTATTGGTTATGCTCAAGCCGCTTTACTTTTCACGATTATTTTTCCGACTATAGGAATTATAGTATGGAGAAAAGAACTTGATAATGATATTCGTACAATGTAAGAGACACAAACTACATAAAATAGTAGCCAAAACAGAAGGAAAAGCAGGGAAATGAGGCTGAAACCGCAGAATCACATAAAAGAGGGATAAGATTTCATGTTTTCCACTCAGTTCAAACACTTTACGTATGGTAACGTAACGGCTTTAGCGAGAATTGTATTAATTTTGTGGATAAGAACTGGATTGATAGTGAGATGACCGACAAAGAATACCAGAAAATGATAGCCGATGCCAGACGTAGCGTGAGCCGTAAATATGGTTTTCGCCAAAGCTCCTATATCAACTTCAAGGTTGAGGGCGACTATTTTTTCTGTCTTTATTTTCTTTCCGATGAAGCCCGGCTTACTGTCAAGCCTATGTATGCCGATGATTTGTGGTGGAATATATGGGATGCCTCGGATAACAAGAAAGAACCTTTGAGCTTGCGTGGAACAGGAGCTTACTCTCTATCAGGGCAAATCCTAATTTCAGACGAGATAACGAAAGTTACAGACAAGGAGGAACTCACTGATATAATTGATGGAATGTTCAAAAATGCAACGGATGCAATATCAAAATTCATAATTGCCAATCCTAATGCAGACTCATTTTTCCCTGACGAGTCAAAAATGGATTATGACCCCGACCGACTGCTATATCTTATGACTCTTATTCATAATGGCAAAGAGGAAGATGCTTTGGCAATTATCAAAGAAGCCCGCAAGAATAAACATAGATGTATTTTTCAGAGCGGAATGTTTAGCGATAGCTACACATATATCCGCCGTTGGTGCAACCGTGGACAAGTAACCATTCGAATAAGAAATGTATTTGCATACATTTTCAACAACATTGTTCAGATACGTGCATACGCATTGATGGCTCTGGGTAGAAACAACAAGAAAGACACCCTTCCCAGCGTTTATGATATCAGGCTTTTGGATGGTGGCATTGTGATGGCATTATGCTTTTCAATCATATTCCATTGGCATAATTGTACGTTGGCGTGGATTACACTTGCAGTTTATTTTATATGCGGGTTGTTCATGGACTTTGAGAAACGGAGTGAACGATATTATATCCGTTTCGGGAATTTACCCGATAAAACAAGACTTAGATGGAAAATCGGCATGTGGATTTTCGTAGTTACACTCTATATCTATTCATTCGCAATTTTATATTTTTTGAACTATGAAACTGACCGATAAACCATTATGGATAACAATACAATACATTTGTGTATTGTTCCTTTCCGTGTGTCTTTTAGGACTCATTGTAAGCGATTTGATATTCGTATGGGTGATTGCCATGTTCTTTTGGTTATTCATTCCTGCATTTATTGTTGCCTGCATATCATTTGTCTGTTCGCTAAGGTGCAATAGCAAACATAAGAAAATATTGTTGGGGTTGAATGGTGTAAATATTCTTTTGATTTCGTTCATATTTCTCAATCCGTTCAACAGATGTGATGCCGATATTATGGAAAGTCATTATACAGAATATGGCAGACGCATGGAGCAGATATATCGTAATCTTTACAATAAAATGACTCCCGGATGTTCCGTAGATATTGAATTTGAGCATGGCGATGTTTCTATCTTCCATTTCTCAAACAGCAGTGGTGAGATGAAATCCAATTGGGATCCGAGCGAGGAAAAGATAGATTCATTACTAATCCAAAGTGGTCTCGACAGAAATTCGTTAATATGGCTGAAGAAAGAGTTGGATGAAATAGGCTGTATTTCTATTTCCTTGCAGGCTATTCCTGATGCTCCTTTTTGTATCGGATTCCGTCGCATCGGTATGGGAAAGTATTACTATCAGATATATCATATACCGCTCTCCTCTGATGAACAAAAGAAAATCAATGAATCTGAAGCCTCTATTGTTTACTCACCTTTCGTAGTGTTTGAATATGCCGGAGGAGCTATAGGCTCTCAAAATTTTATCGGCAAAGATGAATACCTGAAAAAGAAAATGCAATTATATCATGAAATTGACCGATAGGCGATTTTGGAATGGAGATTTATAAAGGGATTCCTCCTCGTCCTCTTGTCGGTTCGACCGGAATGTAAGCGTTTTCTGTATTCATAAGCCAAATTTTAATGGTGTTATGCTGGAGCATATAATCTTTGTTTCAAGAGGCGCGTCCAATGACACGGCTCTTACCATGAGGGCAAGGACATGGGGAGAAATACTACCTTGTGAGTGTGGAGATTTCTCCCCGGTGCCGTCAAACGGTTTGTCCTTAACTTGTAAAAACCGGAATTACCTTTGTGCTTGAAAGGAAAGATTGGGTCAGTAGAAATTTATCCCCACTAAATTTCTACTGGCCCCGAACTTTGACTGCCAAACCCTACATACAAGCCTTCACCTTGTTGGGGTGCCTATATAGAAAAAGCACCGTAATCTATTGATATACGGTGCTTTAATGCTGTTTTTGAAGGCTTTTGTGAAGTCCTTCGTTTTTGTTTCAGCGGAGAGAGAGGGATTCGAACCCCCGGAGGTTTGACCCTCAACGGTTTTCAAGACCGCCGCAATCGACCACTCTGCCATCTCTCCGAAAATCCGTCCGACTTTAGTCGGACGATTTTCTGTATTTCTTCCGCGGAGAGGACGAGATTCGAACTCGTGGTAGAGAATAACCCCTACGACAGTTTAGCAAACTGTTGGTTTCAGCCACTCACCCACCTCTCCAGTGGTTCGCTTTTGCGAGTGCAAAGATATATCAGATATTTCAGTCTGCCAAATTTTTTGGGATGTTTTTTTGCAGTTATTTTTCACAATATATGCAAGTCGTTGTCTGTCAGCGGTGGTTGCGGAACGTTGTGGTTGCGGAGTTTTGCAATGCGGCAAATTTTAAGTATGTTTGCATATGCATCTCGGCAGAGCAGGCCCAATCAAGTATGGATGCTTTGCGCTCGATTTGCACTGTCTTATGGTGAAAAATAAGGATATGGGAGAAACTGCGATATCATTGGTGGAGTTCAATCGGCGCATCGGCGGCTTGCTGCACGATGCGTCGGTGCAGCGGTGCTGGGTTGTGGCAGAGACAAGCGACGTGCGTCAGAGCGGCGGTCACTGCTATCTTGAGTTGGTGCAGAAGGATGCACAGACGGGGCAGACGCTTGCCCGTATGCGTGGAATTGTCTGGGCGAGTGTGTATGCCCGTCTGCGTTGTGAGTTTGAGAGAGCCACGGGGCAGCCGTTTGCGTCGGGACTGAATGTGATGGTTGAGGTCAGTGCCAATTTTCATGAGCAGTACGGGCTGTCGGTGGTGATAACCGGCATCAATCCCACTTATACGCTCGGCGACATGGCCCGTCAGCGCCTAGAGATACTCAACCGGCTGAGGAGCGAGGGCATAATTGATATGAACAAGCAGTTGCCGTGGGCCGACGTCGCTCAGCGTGTCGCTGTGATTTCTGCCGCTGGCGCTGCTGGATATGGCGATTTTATGAATCAGCTTCACAACAACCCGTCGGGCATCAAGTTCTACACGTGTCTTTTCCCGGCGGTGATGCAGGGGCAGAGCACGGTGACGTCGGTCATCGCCGCTTTGGAGCGCATCAACGACTATGCCGATCTTTTCGACTGTGTGGTGATAATCCGTGGTGGCGGCTCGACGAGCGATTTGAATTCGTTCGACAACTATGACCTTGCTGCCAACGTAGCGCAGTTTCCGTTGCCGGTGATATGCGGCATCGGGCACGACCGCGACAATACGGTGGTCGACTCGGTGGCGTCGGTGAGGGTGAAGACGCCCACGGCTGCCGCAGAATGGCTGCTCGATCGCGCGCAGTCGGCTCTCGACCATGTCAATGCACTCACAGATATGGTGGTCGACTCTGCCACGCAGATGCTTTCAGGCGCGCGTCAGCAGCTGGCATATTTCACAAGCGGCATTCCGTTGATGGCTGATAATATTGTGGTGCGCCACCGCGCACGTCTGCAGCAGATTGCCGCGGCGATACCTGTTGTGGCGGCACGGCGCATCGACGGCGCGGGCAAGGATTTGGCGTTTGCCTCACAACGGGTGGCAATGGCGGCACGGCAGTGTGTGGCTAACGAGCGGCAGCGTGTGACGGGGCTTGAGAAGCAGGTCGAGCTGCTGTCGCCCGACCGCGTGTTGCGCCGTGGCTATTCGCTGACGCTTCGCGACGGACATGTGGTCACCTCTGCCTCGTCGCTCCGTGCCGGCGACAGTCTCGTCACCCGCTTTGCCGACGGCGAGCGAACGTCGGTGGTGGAGTGAGGCAGTGCTATCTCCTGGGCGCACGGGGTTATCTGACGATGACTTTGGTGGTGCCGAAGATGTAGAGCCCGGGCTGGAAGTCGCTGTATGTGGCAATGCCGGGCTGCACGTCAAGGATGCGGTAGAGTTGACCCGCTACCGTTACCACATTCAGTCTTGTTGCCATCGTGCTCTCGATGCGCACGCGCTGGTTGCCGATTGCGCGGACGGTTATATGGTCTTCTTTCTGTGTGTCATCCTCGTTCTCTTCCATGTCGGGCATAATGTTGTCGGCATTCTGTTCGGCGATGTTGATCACCGAAGTGTAGTCGTAACGGGCGTTTGACCTCGTTGCCGTCGGCGACATATATGTGCGGAACGGCGTCACTGTCGACAGCGATGAAGCATCGTCGAAAGCCGTGCCGCTGTTGTTCATTCCATACACATTGCCGTTGCTCACATTGATGGCGGAGAAAGTGCCGAGGTGAGAGTATTTTCCGCCTACCATAGTTGCCATACCTTTTGTGACCGGGATGGTTATTGCGCCGTACGACGTGTCGCCGGTGTGGTTGTCGCCGTAGGCGTTGAATGTCACGGTCTGAGCGTCTTCCCAAGCCTCGAAAATATCGTTGTAGAACGCACTTGAGAGGTCGAACTCATAGTAGCGCGCACCAGGGAAGCGCACGATGTAGGGCACTTCGCCTGCAAGACGCAGGTAGTCGGGGTAATTGTGTGACGTCGCATAGTACGGGTTGGCATACTGGTTGTAGAGCTTGTCGGCGTAGTTGTCGACGAAGAACGTATTTGCGAAAGTGTAGGAAACACCATTTGTCAAGGCATTGCCCGAAGCGTCGGTAGGGGAGAACAAGGCTGCACCAGGACGTTGGAACACTGCCGACGGCACATTTCCCTCGGTGACAATCGACGTCAGTCCGCGTAGCCAATATTCATGGTGTAGCGAGTGGATGTTCTGACTTGGGTTGTCGGTTTCCGTGTCCGACGGCGAGCCGTAGAAATGCGTTATCTCGCCGTTGAGCGATGCGGCGACCTTGTCGACGGTGAACGGCAGGCAGATGCCTTCCCATGCGCCTTTGCTGTCCTCGGCATAGTGCAATGGCCGGCGCACATACCATGCGCGGTCGTTGACGTTGAAGGCGATGGGCACGCAGAGATTGTTGTTGTTGCAAGTCTCTCCATCTCCGTTCTCGTTGTCGGGAGTGCGCTCCACGAGGTGTAACAGAGAGGTGCTGTAGCCGTCGATGCCTTTTGTTATATGGTGTCCGCTTATCAAAGCCTCTCTTGTAGTCTCGTTGTAGTTGAGAGCTTTTTCCACCACGTCGTAAGCCTCGTTGCCTGTTGCCTCGTCATTATCGGCGGTGTAGACAAGGAGATTCTGCGTGATGCCTGCGTCCTCTTTCACAACGAAGTCGTTGAAACGGCTGGCGTTGTCGTCCATAGGAGGGTAGAAGATGCCACCGACTGTTTCCGTCGCTGCAGGAAGGTCGTGCAGGCAAGTGAAGTCGACAGCCGTGGTAGCAGAATCGTGCACGTAGGTGCTCATAGTGATTGAGCCATTGTTGTAGGCGTTGTAGTGGAACGCGTCGAGCGTCGTGTCGCCGTAGTAGGCGGCGGTGCGGTACACGCGGTTGCTCATATAGCTGTTCTGGTGCGAAGCGATATCGCGTGGGTAGTTGTCGGGGTTGTGCTGAAGCGACTGTCCCCAGAAGAGGAAGTCGTTCATAAGTTCAGTGCCGCTGTTGTTGGCGTTGAACAGAGGCGTGTAGACAACAGGTGTCGGGATGCTGCCGTCGGCGTTGTATTTTACGCGCGGCGCGTCGAGCGGGTGCGTCTTGTCGTGACGGGTCTCCACCTGTTCGTAGTTGGGGATGTCGCCACCCTTGCCGATACGCAGATATGTGATGCCGGTGTTGTTGCCGGTGATGGCATCCGTGCGGCACGCATACTGATAGTCGCCGTTGGCATAGTAGGCTGACACGTATTTCAGAATCTCATTGTCGGCGTCAGCCTCAGTGCTTGATGTTGTCGGCTCGGCGCGGTGGCGAGCGCGTAGATAGTACTCGTTGAGGTCGTATGCCACCCGTCCACTACGGAAATCCTCCGTGGTGTATCCCTCGTATGGAGAGCCATCCCAGCGATAGACAACAGGCGTCGATCCGCTTTTACCCGATGCCGGCGCATACTCGAAGCAGCAGTGGTAGTTTCCGATTTTGCCGTCGGCAGTCAAGTTGGATATCCTGCCGGAAGCAAGTCCGAGGTTATAGATATTGCCAGAGCTTTCGATGTTGTTGAAAAGAGATTTTCCCGAAGGGATGCCGCTGATCACGTGACCGTCGCCATGCAGGATTCCCGCGAAGTCGGAAATGTAGTATCCGCCCTTGTCGGTTGCTTCCAGAGCAATGTCGTTCTGCAGGAAGAACTGAGCTTTTGCGCCATAGCGCGGAGCGTTGCTGTCAGTTCCGATAGAGTCGACGAAAGCGACAAATGCAGAGAGGTCGCTCTTGTCGGAAATGTAGATTCGCGGTTCCGGCAACGGGTCTGATTCCGTAGTGTCAAGGCTTTCCTCATTGACGCGGGTTATCGCCTCGGCAAGGTGCAGGTTTATTCCAGCCTTGTGGGGATCCATGCGGTGGTAGTTGTGCACGACAAACTTGTCGGCGTCGTGCATGTCCACCTCCAGGATGTCGTTGAGTCCCGTTATCGAGACGCCGAGTTGTATTCCGTAGCCGTTCATATAGTAATAAGCAGGGACGTCGAGAAGGTCGTCGGTCTTGTCGTAGTGACAGCCCGCAAACAGACCTTTGCCATTTTCATCGGCTTGGTTGAAAGTGTCGTAGCCTGTTGCCACGTTGTTGCTGATATTTTCTTTAGTCCACGGCGTGGTGTCTTTAAACTCCCACTTGCCGTCGGCTCCCATTTGCCGCTTTCCGATGCGCCAGTAGTAGCCGTTGACCGCAAACGACTGGTCTGCGCTGACCACGATGTTGTCTTTGGTTACGCGCACCATCTCGCCCGGCAGCGCGCAGTTTCCGATAGTGATTTGTCCGCTGACGGTTGGTCCCTGCACATATTCGATTGTCAGATAGATTGTGTAGGTGTATTCGCGCTGAACGTAGTATATCGTAGGGTTGCTCTCGTCGATTGTGACGTCGGAGATGTTGTCCACCTTTTCATACTTTTTGTTGGCAGTGTCGTAGGTGAACAGGCTCTCGATCTTCACAAACTCTTCGGTCTGAGGCTGGTAGTAGGTGTTGTTGGCATCGAGGTTGCCCGATTCCACCAGCTCGTAGCCAGATTCGGTCTTCTTGTAGAATTTACCTGTGTTGGTGTATATCGGCTTGTTGTCGGTCTCGCTGACATAGTCCTCATAGGCAGGCGCCTTCAGCACGAGCGTTGCCATACTCTTTCTGCCGAGGTGCTTGTCGAAGTAGTCGGGCTCAACGTAGTTTGTGTTGTCGACCATGTCCACCAGACGGAACGAAATCTTGGCATCCTCCTTCAGCCCTGCGGGCAGCGAGTTGTTGAAAAGGGTGGCTTCGTCGTCGCCCTTTTCTCTCATCGACAGCAGTGCGGCAAAGCCTTTCGACGCCTTGTCGGGATCGTCGATGGAGGTTGCGCCTGAGAAGTTGTTGCTCTCCGCGCCGCCGACATATAGTTTGTAGCCTCCGGCAACTGCGTCGGAATAGTATGTCTTGTCGGTTTCGTTGGTCTCGGTTCCTGTGAGATAGTTTCGATATTCCAGGTCGCTTGAGTATTGGCTCTTGTCGTCGGGATGGCCGCTGCGCATCTTCCAGTTGAAGATGCTTATAGGCTGGGTGCTCTTCAATCCGGCGAGAACGGTGAGTCCGTCCTTGTTGTCGCTGTCGAATTCGATCGGATTCTCTTTCGACGACTTGAACGTGTATCCGGAGATGTTGACATTGTAGTAATAATGGAATCCGGTGACATACCAATAGTGAACCTTCACGTCGTCGACCGTCTTGTCCGATCCGGGCGCGGTGATGGCATGGTATCCTGTCGGGAAACAGTCGTCGACGATGTATCGGCCCTTGTGGTATGGGAACACAAAGTTGCCGGTAGTTTCGAGGAAGTCCTCCTCGTGGGAGTCGCCGTCATGCCGCTTGTGATTGTTGTCGGCATACACATAGCCTCCGCCTTCATCCTCGCGTACGTTGATAAGGTTCATTTCCACAACGCCGTAGATTGGGCCGTACAATTTGTTTTCCACCACTTTTTTACGGTCGGAGTCGTATGTTTCATGACAAAGTTGAATCTTCATTGCGTATCCCGAAGCGATGCCGATCATGTTCATCGCCGTTCCGTCGTTTCGTTTCTGGAACTCTCCGAACGGATCCTCGGCGTTTTCCTTGTCCTTGTTGGCGTTATAGTCGTCGATGTAGTGCTGCTTGACGCCCTGGTACGACATACCGGCAAAGGCAGTGTTGTCGGTAGAGGCGGCGGCAAGCTGACCGTTGCGGTTGCGCCACATTCCGCTGTTGAAATCCACATTCGACGTGATTGCGCTTACATAGAGGATATTGTTTGAGAATCCCATGTAATTGCGGGCTTTCGTGCTGTATCTGAAGTCCGTGTTGTTGTCGGGCTTCGCTTCCAGATTTCCATTGCTGTCAAATCGGATGTCGTTTGCCACCATCTTGATTTCTCCGACACGGGCAATGGAGTAGGGCGTCTTGTTGACATCGTTAACCGTATAGTCGCGGGCGCCGAGCAGCGAGAAGCAGTTGTCCTCCAGGCGGATGATGTCGAGCCGCTGGAATGTGTTCAGAATCTTCGGATTGTCGATGGTGTGTCCGGCAAATCCATATCCTGTCAGGTCGGCGCTGCGGAAGCCCTGGGCATACGACAGGTGTCCGTCGCCGAAGATGCCTCCCTCGCTGTCGTATTCGTAGAACTCATTTTCTCTGATTCCCTCAAGTCCCGACGGCGGCGTTGCGCCCGATTTGAAGAAATATTTGTCCTGCAGCGAAATGTAGCGGTATGAGTATATGCCGTTGGCGGCATCGTCGTCGCTGGCATAGTGCTTGTAGTAATAGCCGTATAGGTCGGTGCCGTCGGGCAGTTGCACCGGTCTGATGTCTTGGTGGGAGATGGTGATATGTTCACTGTCCTTGTTGTCGCCGACAAGTACAAGCGTGTTGCCGCAGAATCCAGCCGTAGAGCCGCCTGGCAACAAGTTAAGATCATCGCCGTTGCCGTTGGCGATTATGGCATAGTCGAGATTGTATTTGTCGGTTAGTTTCAGCACGGTTGTGTTGTTGGCTAATACCGAGCCTTGAGCCACCGAATATCCGCCGCCATAGACAGCCTCGTCAATGGTGATGTTGACGTTTTCCCAGCCCACCGACGGCGCGGCGGAAACTATCTTCTTGAAGTAGTGGGCGCGGTTTGCGTCGGTAATCGTGTCGCGCATGCCGTTGCCGTTGTCGATAGCCACGATGTCTTCGTAGACGCCCTGCGATATCCACTCGTCATTAAGCAGATATATGTGCTGCTTGATGGCAGGTGTCTTTTCCTTTCCGTTGTCGTTCTCAACTCCAAGATTCTTCCGGTCGGCGCGTTTAAGCTCATATCTGCCTCGGACATGGTTTTGGCGGTTGGTCGAGTAGTAGGTTGGATATCCCACAATCACCTGAGTGGAGCCATACACATAGCCCGAATATGAGCCGCCCGTGACGGCGCGGAATATGTGGCCGTTGAGCATCTTGATAGTCGAGTAGCCCACCACGTTGCCCTGCTGGCCTCCGCCGTAGATGAAGTTGGCAGAGACGCCCAGACCTTCCGGATTGGTGTCGGGGTCGACCACGCCGCAAGGCAGAAACTTGTTGCCGTCCATTTTTGGCTCGGAGCATTTCACCGATTCGCCGATTGTCACGTTTGCGATTCCGTATACGAAGCTTTCCATACCGTATCCGGCACCGTAAACGTTGAGTGCGGAATATTCGGCAGCCTTCACCAGCAGCTCGTTCGACTTCTCCAGTTTGTCCTTGTCCTTTCCAGCCAGCATGTCGCTCTGCAGGTTTATGCAGACGTCGCCGACGATTGTTCCGCTCTTGAAGCATCCGCCATACACATTTCCGCCGACGTATGCGCCGTTTTTCTCTTTAGGCATAAATTTGTTGCGGATGTTGAGTTTGATGAACGGATATTCAGAGTCGGCATCGCCGAGCAGATATCCGCCCCTGTGCTTGGCCTTGCCTTTGTAGTCGTAGTTGGTGTTGTTGCAACCGCCAACAATCTTGTCGGTTATGGTCAGCCCTTCCGGAAATGTGTATTCAAGCACATTTCCTATTTTGCCGCTTGTCTTCGGCATAACGTTCATATTACCGCGGTTTCCTCCGCAACAGAACGTGCCGATGATGCAGTTTGTCAGTCCTTCTCCAGTCTCGCTGCCGTTCCATTTGAGCGAGCCTTGTATGTCGGTCTCCACCGGTTGGAAGTAGAGGTCGAGTAGGTGCGGATACACAATCGGACGTTTGCTTTTTTCCGTTGGTAGATACACTGTGTTGATGTTTGCGTTTTCGGAGTCGTTGATCCAGTCGATAGGCTCAGCAAGATCCAGCTCCTGGGTGTAGTCGTAGATGTCGCCGTTCAGCTTCTGGAACATATTCATGAAGTCGTTGTCCTCCGACGTCACAAACAGCTCCTCGCCGTTGCATCCCATGAACACGCCGCCGATACGTACGTGGCTTCCTATGTTGACGCTGATGTCGCCGGCAGACTTGTCGGTATCTTCCGAAGCCCCGTAGGCAAGCATCTTCAGCACGGTTGCGGAGTTGCCGCCGCCATACACGTTTCCGTCGATGCGTACCGTGTCGGATGTAGACACACCATGGATGTTGATGCTCACTTTGTTGGTCAGCGGACGCCATGAGTTGATGTTCACCATCTTCACCGCGTCGCTTGTGGCTTTTAACTGCGTCATGTTCTCGCGCATAGGCACGGTGTAGACCAACGGCACCGTCTCGGAGTCGGGGTCGTTGGGATTGATGGGATAATACTCGTTGACCGTCACATTCTTGTTTCCGTTTCGGTCGGTGGCATACAGGTAGTTTCCGTTGCCTGCGCCATACACGTTGCCAAACAGATGGCCGCCGTAGATGTTGATGGTGGTTCCTGTGCCGCCGTTGTCCATGAAGTAGCCATTCTTGTTCAGTCCCACGTTGACATATCCCGACACGTCGTTGCCGCCATACACGTTGCCATGAATGAAAATGTCGGCATTGCTGTAGGTATGGGGACTTGTAGCCGGCTTGTTGTCGCCAATTCTCACAGTCGTGCTCTTAAGCACATCGCCCATAAATCCGCCTCCGAAAATGTCGTGGCAGTCGATGGCCTTCAGCTCCACGTCGGTTGAGTTGACTGAACTGTAGGTGCCTCCTCCGAACACACGACGGCAGAACACGCCACCGGAGCCCACGATGTGCGTGTCGCCGAACACTTTGCCTGAATATCCGCCACCGATGATGTCCATCACCGAGTAGCCGTTGAAAAAGTGCTTGTATTCCTCGCCTTTCACGATGTCGATGCCTTCGAGGATGCTTCCTCGTCCTTCCATTTCCACGTTCACATACGTGTCGCCCATCACGATGGCATTTTCACCGAATCCTCCGCCGAACACGCTGAATTGCGGTGTGCCGATTTTTTCGTAGATTTCTTTCCACTCAATGCTTTCAAAGAAATTCTTGCCGGTGTCACGTCCAGCCACCATTTCTGTGCTGTTGTAAAGGAGTCCCTTTGTCATGGTGATATAGGAGTTGTTGCCCACAACGGATGCTATTTTTCCGCCTCCGTAGATATTGTGGTTCACTTTGAACTTACGTGCTTTAGGGTCGTACTGCGGAGAGTAAATCGTTCCGTCTACGATGCTGGCAGGACTCCATGTGCGTGCCTGCACGTTCCATAATGCATGTGCCTGCACTTTGCCTCCAAGAATCAGCAGGTTGGTGTTGCCGGTTACGTCGGCAGATGTCACCGCCACGCTTTCGCTGCCATTCTCAGTAACGGTTTCGACGCTTCCCAGACCACCTCCGTGAGCGCTTTTTCCTAACCATCCGTCGTAGATTGTCAGCAGGGTGTTGCCATACACAGTGCCGTTCTGGCAGCCGCCAAAGAAGTCTTCCATGAGAGTGGGGTAGGTATCGTTGTCAACATCGGGATGCACCATGTTGGCGTCATCGCTTGGAGAGAGATATTCTTTCGTTGTGTCGTCCCAATAGGGGTAGTGCATCACCGGGCGGTCGAGGATGAGACACGAGTTGCCGTAAACACCTCCGAGACTCTTGCTGTCGGCACACTCAGTGACAACACGCCCCCTGCCGCCAGCAAACACCTGCGACATCAATGATCCTCCACGGATGTTTACGAGAGTGGTGCGGTTTGTCGGGGATAGATAGTTGTCGCGGGTGAACACCGCAGCGTCGGCTTTTTTGCTGCCTACATTCGCCAAATCGCCGCCGCCGTAGACTCTGCCGAATATCAATGTGCGTTCAATCAGTCCGAGTCCATTATGGAATTTGTACATTTTGCCATAGATGTGCACTTCGGTTTTCTCTACATGCGCCATGTCCGGGAAATCGATGAAAACGCCGTTTCTTTTTACCGATTCCACACCGGAGCCTCCTCCGTAGACACTATGATTGACATCGCCTCCCTTGATGAAAACCATTGATTTGCCTTTTACCGAACCGAAGTCATAGCCGCTTCCGCTGGAGAAGTCGCCATAGGGCAGCGCTCCCAAACCAGCACCAAAGATGTCGTGGCAGCCAAGTTGACAGTCGGTTTCCACATAAGTGTCGCCCGTTACATATCCGGCATAGCCGCCGCCATGAATCTGAAGCAGCACGAGTCCGGGCACACCGATTTTCCATGCAAAGCGGCTGATATGATAGCGGCGGAATACGCCTGGATCGTTCTCGCCGCCATCATAGCTGCCGAAATAGAGTTTCTTGTCTTCTTTCGACAACTTGAGATAGTCGTCGTAGATATCTTTTTCAAGGTCGAGATATGTTTTATAGTCCTCGTTTTGATAGAGATAGCGGTATTTTATGCCGTCGATTGTTATTATGCCGTCGTCGTCAAGTTTTGCTCCAGGCTGCGCATAGACTTCGGTTTTTCCAACGGATGTGTTGACACCATACCCCGCGCCGAACAACGAGAACGAGGGGTGTTCAACGTGAATGCTGTTCAGGAACCAGCAGAGCCCCTGTACAGTGGTGTTTTCAAACATACTTATGGTTTTCCCCTTTGAGTCCTTTATGTCGTCGAGGGGGGAGTGGTTGATTATAACGACAGTCTTGCCGGTGTTGGCAACAGAGGCTGAGCCGACATGGCAAGCCCGGTTTCCTCCGCCGAAGATGTTGTAGGTGGTGGAGAAGGTGAATCTGTCCAGATCGAAGAATTTCTTGGTATTCTCATTGTTTCTGATTCGATTGATGGCCTCCTGCGCAAGCGGGTCGCCGATGTTGTCGAGCGACGGTGCTTCGTTGATAGCATAGGCAATCCGTCGGAATTCGTTATTGTCGTTGCAGATAGGGCTGCTGTCAGACTCGGCGTCCAGCCATGTGGTAATGTTGCCGTTGATGTCGGCTTTGCGGTTCCACATCCAAGAGCCTCCGTCAAATTGCACTTTCGTGTTGCCAAGAATATTGGCATAAGTGCCGGTGTCGGCTACGTCCTTCTTGCCAAGCACCTCGTCGACTGCAGTCAGCTCGTTGTCGATGTCAATGTCGCCGTATCCTCCGCCATATACATTGCCGCCCATCATTCCGCCCTCGATGTGCACAAAAGTGTTGCCATCTACCGTTCCGTATTCGCAACCGCCGTAGATGTCGCCCCAAACGCATGGCACCACATTGTCGGTGCCGCTGTCAACGCCCGGATTGCTGTTGACGATATGCACAAGAGTGTTGCCGTTGATGCGTCCGATGTTGTAGTATTGGTTGGCTTCAGCCTTTTTGCAGCCCACACCTCCGCCATACACGTTTCCAAAAATGTTGCCGCCGCGGATGTTGACAAACGAGCGGTAGCCATCAGCCTTGTAGCTTAAGAATGTGCCGTCGGCTTGGTTGAGCGTCGAAGCGCTTGTCAGCAAGTCGGGCGAGTAGTAGTCGGAAGGTTTCACCTCTTGGAAAATGCCAACATTGGCATTGTCGCCGCCGCCGTACACGTTGCCGTAGATGTTGGCGTCGTCGGCAACCTCTACCATGGTTGTGCCGATGACACGCGCCACGGTTATGAAGTGGGTTGAAGAGGCTGTCTCGGGCTCCAGTCCGGCACTTCCTCCAAACACGTCGCCATGGGTGAATGCTCCGCACATGTATACCTCCGTGTTGCCGCCAATCTGACCTGTGGTGTTGTCCTCGGTTGACGCAATGTCGCCGAAGCCGCCGCCAAACACACGGCGGATAAACGTTTTTCCGTCGACAGTGACTTTGGTGTTGCCAGCCACAGTGCCGGCATATCCGCCGCCCAACACAGCCCACACGGTGAAGTTGGGCACTCCCATCGAAAGGTCGAGAGAAGGAGCGTTGGGGCCGTATTTTCCATAGTCGCCGTCAACGTTGACGGTTACATCGGTGCTGCCAACGGTCGTCAGCCGTCCGTATCCGCCGCCGAAGACGCTGAAGTGAGGATTCTCGTTGTCGGTGTACGACTGTTTCCATTCGTCGGTTATCAGCAGTTCGTAAGGCGTCATGCCTTTCTGCATCATCACGGTGGCAAGGCCGGTGCCGTCGGCAGGGGTTGTTGTCACATTGCCGTCGGCGTCTTTGTATGTGCCCACGTTGCAGGCAAGATTGCCGCCGCCATAGATGTTGTGGGGATTCAGGAACTTGCCGTCGGCATAGAATTTTGATTTTTCGTATACAGTGTCCTCCGTGGCAGGCTCGTCGCCGGCGTTGTCGATGTCGGGATCCCAGATGTAGAATATGTTTTCAACCGGATCCCACATCTTGAACCATATCACATTAATCGAGAAGCTGTCGTCAATCGGACCGTGGCCTACGCTTTGTGTGCCGCCCTCGTCCTGCGCCAGGGTCACGTTGGTGTTGCCGAGCACGTCGGCTGAAGTGACCGTGCCGTCTGTGATGTCGCCGTTTCCGCCACCGAACACCTGACCGGCGATGTTTCCGGCATATATGTTCACATACGTGTCGTTGGCAACTTGTGCAAGATTGCCTCCACCGAAAATGTCGCCGTAAATGAAAGGAGCCTGTTGTGTGCTGCCCGCGAACGACACGTTGGCGTTGCCGGCAACCAGACCCACCAGCTCAGGATGCTGCGTGAAGCCGTCGCCGGCGGCAAACGCTTGCGAGGCAGGGCGCAGACGGCGTCCGTTGCCGCCGGCAAACACAGAGCCGCGGATGTCGGCGCTGTCGCCGATGACAACGTTTGTGGCGTTGCCGTCAAACTCAACAATCGCCATGTCGCCTCCGCCATAGATGTTTTTGTAGAAAGTGCCGCCCATAATGTTCACGCTCGACTGTCCGTATATGCGTGCCATGTCGGAAAGCGTCTCTACGTTGGATGTGCCCATCTCCTTGGCGTCGGCCACACCGTATCCGCCTCCGAATACCGGACAGTGGAAAATGCCGCCATTGATGTTGAGCTCCACGTTGCCATAGGTCTTGCCAAGAGCTTTGTAGTCGCCGGAATTGCCGCCGTAGGGGTTCTGCGAATAGAAAAAGTCAGTGCCTCGTCCGCCGGCGAATACGCCGTTCTTGCAGTGAAACTCTCCACCGTTGATGGTGAGCGACGCCACAGTCGCCCCGGTTTTTCCGTACACGTTGCCACCGCAACTGTTTGGCGTGGCAGCCGTGCTCGACCACAAGCCTTTGCTCATGAATCCGCTTCCTCCGCCATAAATGCCGTCGATAGGCTCTGTCGTTGAGCCGAACTCTCCACCGTTGATCACAATCTTGGTGCTTGTGTTGGTTGGGTCGACATAGGTGAACGACTCGAAATCGTCGTTGTTGTAGCATCGATACGTCACCAGGCGGTCCTTTGCAACGGCATACGGACCGTAGAGCATAACGTCGCCCGAAGCATTCCAGTAGGCAATGCTTTTATCGGGAGTGTGGCTGTCGGCGATGTCGTCGCCTTCACCGATGCCGTTCATACCGCCTGCGCCCGCACCGTAGATTCCGCAGAAGATGTTGTCTGTCTTCGTGTTGCCGGTAGGGAGAATTTCGAATAAGCCGCCGTTGATGGTTATTTTGCTGTAGCCATAGAACGGGTTGTTGACAATCACGTTGCCGGTGTGTCCACGACCGGTGCTGCCGCCATACAGCTCGGTGACAATTACACGGTTGTCAATCCACTCGTCGTTGTTGTATTTTGAAGACGCCGGGTCGAGCAAGATGTTTGCACGTCCCATATAGGTGTTGTTTGGCACGTAGTAGTCAGTGCCGTTGTAGGGGAGGATGAAGTCGCGCTGCGCACCCAGCGAACCGTTTACGACACGCGCCACCTTTCCGCTTCTGATTATTATGTCGACATCCGCATACATGGCACCCTCGTGGCTTCCGGCGAGAATGATACCGGCATCGTAGTCGCTCTTGCGTTTGCTTGTCTCTCCCTTGATTTCCCTTTCCGGGTTGTGGGCATCGTTCCATTTGCGGTCGATGTCCATCTCGATTGTGCACTTTATGGGCTGATTGGGAGTTCCCATCACTCCATTGTAGTCCTTCTCGGAGGATGTCTGACGTCCGCCCGCGCTGATTGCGGAGTATAACCCGGACTTGATGGATATTTTGAAACCCTCCTTGCCGTGAGGCATCGACTGCTCGAAAGCCTCGATTCTCTCTTTTCTGTCCAACGGATAGAAACGGCCGTCGTTGTTGAAACCGCCGAAGATGTGGAATGCAGTGGTCACAGCGCCGTCGATGGTTCCGTAGTTAGGCGAGTTCTGCCCGAAACCGGTCATCTGTATGCCTTCGCCCATCTCAAGGTTATTGTATTGGCAGTAGATGATTTTGTAGAAATCACCGCCGTTGTTTGTGACAGGGTCGTTGTTGAATGTGATATACTCAAATCGGGTGTCGCCCCATATCGGCAGACCTCTTTCAGCACCCGAAATCTCGATGGTGCCTTTGTAGTCGGTGCCGTTCCATTCGCCTGTGATGGTGGCGTTGCGGAAAAGAGGGGACTCTCCCTTTGCTTTAGTCCATTCGTCAAGCTTCAGCATATTTTTGCCTCTGTTGTTGCTGGTTATGTTGAAGCCCGTGTATTGATTGTTGGTCACGTCGGCACCGCTTGTTCCCATCAGCACGATGATGTTTTCGTCCCAAGTACCCGTCTTGGCGAGCTTGCTGTAGGCGCCTTTCCACGTCTTCATCGCCTGTGTCGGGGAGTAGCCCCACTCCTCGTCGTCGTTGTCATCGCCCTGCGCGTAGGTTGTGCCGTTGATGCTCACCGCCTCAGGACATAGGTACACCACGATTGTCACTTTGATGTTTTTGCGGAAAATGATGTTGCCACCGCTCTTTACGGTAACCGTACAGTTGTATTGGTCCTTGTTGGTGGCAGTTTCCGGACGTACAAATTCGTTGGACGTTTCCGACAGCAAGGTTCCTTTGTTGTACCATTCGTATGTGATGTCGAGACCAAGTTCGTCGTTTGTGAAATTCTCTTTCGTGTTGTTCGTCACATTTATGATGTATGTGCCGGGCTTGGTTTCGTAATCGAGTTCGGCAGTGATGCCGATAGCCTCGACGAGTACGGTGTTGGTGCGCTGGCTGCCGTCGACGGTCATGGCATAGACATACTGGGAGTATATCTGTCGCGGCAGGATGAACGGGTTGCAGGCGGAACTGTTCACCTTTTCACCCTCAGTGTTGTCGGTCGATGCATACCAGTTGTAGACATCGGAAGTGGTTTCTCCGTCTTCTGTTGTCACGGTGAGCACATCGCTTGTGCCGCGCTCCGCCTTCAGGGCAATCGAGCTGAAAGAGAACCGTTTGGAAGAGTTTGAATATAACCACGGCCTCTTGTCGAGGTTGTTTTGGTTGATGTACAGGCTGTTGAGCCCGGCAAACGTCTTTCCGAACGGCTCTCCTGTGGTTGCGTCGGTAGCTGAGATTTCTTTTTCAACGCCGTATTGGTTGTAGGCGTAGGTGTCGGCAGCTTTGTTGGCAGGAGTGTAGTACCATGTGTCCTTCACCTTGCTTGCAAAGTTGTCGGCGGCTATAAACGCCATCACGTTGGCTTTTTTGCACTGGGTGGTGTTGGCGCTTGTCTTCAAGCCTACGCCGTGCACATAGATGTTTCTTGGCCATACGGCATAGCCTGTTTGGTTGGCAAGTTTGCTTGCCGCACCGAAACCGCATGAAATCGTCACTTGTCCTTCCACCCCGTTGAGAGCAGCGTTCTGGAACATATCGATTTCCGTGTCTGCTGAGATGTTGAATATTCTCAGACTCACGAAGTTGTTCAGATAGCCGGCTATACCTCCAATTCTGAATTTTGTCTTTGTCGAGAAACTCTCGTTGTTGTCGGTGATTTTTGAGTTGCGGATTATGATGTTGCTGAGTTCTGCGTTTTGGGTCATGTCGGCAACCACAATACCCATCTTTACCGTGTAGTTGGCGTTGTTGAGAGGCGTGTGTGCCGCCTTCTTCTCTATTCTGGCATTGTCGATGATAAGGTTGGAGACAGACGCATACTCATTCTCGTTGTTGCCCTTGCCATTGAGTCGGGAGAACAGACCCCACGAGGCTTCTTTTAGGTCGCTGAAAGTCCAGCTGATGAGCATGTTGCTAATGGAGCGTCCGTCGCCGTCAAACTTTCCGGCGAAGAAATGTCCGTCGGTAGCCTTCGCGATGCCTTGAGCCGTGCCGATAGGAGTCCACAATCCCTTGCTGAGGTCGATGTCCTTGGTGAGTTTGAAATATTTCTGAGAAAACATTTGTTGAGCTGCGCCATTGTTGACTTCATGCGCCAGCCTTGCCAATTCCATATCGTTGCTGATGAGGAATGGTTTTTCCTTGGAGCCGTCGCCCTCGGAGCCGTCGGGATAGAGCTGGTAGCTGTCGGCATAGAAATGGTTGCCGTCGTAGTCCACGCCATAGGCTTTCGGCTCGATGCTGAAAGCGATGGTCTGCGGGGCATTGCCGGCAGACGTGATTGTCACCTCGCCGCTCTTGGTTTTGTTGGTCAGCGGCAGTGTGATGGTCTGTCCGCTGTCGGAAATGCCGTCGGTGACATTCTTGGAGTCCACTTTCCATGAGAAAGTGCTTCCAGCCGGGATGTCGGCGGAAACGATGGAATATGCGACAGTCCCGTTTTTGAAATCCCATGAGGCTTTGATGTCGTTGCTGCTTAATCCTTGAGCCATGGTCAGATTGACTCCGGCAATCAGAAGTATGAGCAGACAGGAAAAAACTCGTGATATGCTATGTGTTGAATGTTTTCTCATTTTTCAAACACTTTATTGTCGTTATCTATTGTTAGTCTATCAATAATTGACCCGTATAGGCATCCTCGTCGGCAAGCACATACAGGTAGCGTGGCTGTATGAGGATGCGTATTGGGTTTATCATCGCAGTCTTGCCTGTTGTGAGGCTGCTGAAATTATCCTTGTTGATGGTTATTCCGGATGTTACGTTCTTTCGGGTGACGATGGTGGAACCGTCCTCCGCAATGAATTCCACATCGTATTTGACGGTGATTACCGGCAGGAATTTGGCATCGGGTATGGTGTAGATGTCGGCACCCCATTGCGTGTAGCCGGCAGATGTGACAATGGCGGTCCGGGTGTTGTCGTCGTAGTCCGCGGAGCCGTAGCCTTTGTAGACAATAGGGAATGGCGTCTCTACAAACGACTGACGTTTGATGTCGCTCCATGTTATTGCAGAGGCAGACCAACTTTTTGATGTTGTATTCCAGATGTAGGAACGCGATATTGTGCACGATGTGGAGAAGCTGCCTGAAAGCGTCACGCTCTTGATGCGGAAGTGGCGGATGGCGTTCATCTTGGTGCCGAGCATGAAGAGCAGCTTGTAGCCGGTGAGTGTCTGGTCGAATTTCAGACTGACCGTTCCGCCTCCGTTGCTATCGGAGATGGCACCTTTGCTGCTCGGGACGGCGCAGATGATCGGCGCCGCCTTTGTGTCGTAGATTACCGGCACAGGGTTGCCGCCGTCGCTCATAGCGAACGGAAAAGAGAGGGTATATGTGTTGTTGGCTGTGCGCAAAAGCGTTGCTCCGTCGTTGTATGGCATATATGCGAAGAAGTCGAACGACGAAGCCTTGGTGTATTCAGTCCAGCGCTTCTTTGTCGCAGTGTCCCAGCCGTATGTCGCCACGTTGTAGGTGGCAGTCTCATTGTTGAATATGGTGTTTGCAGCCGACGCATAGCGTTTCGGCATGTCGTAGTATCCGAACGTGCCCATCGTTGCGGGATGGCGCGTAGGGTCGTAAGCCTCGTAGGGGTTGGCGCGTGTAGCTGTTTTTTGCGGTTGCGCCGAGAATGAGATGTATCCGTGGTTGTCGGCTTGCTGTATGGGCATGTCGGAACCCTCGCAGGCAGAAAGCGTTGCGAGAAGCGCGATAGCGGTTATTTTTGAGATATGCTTCATTCTTGTAGTCAATTCTTTTTACCAGTCTTCAGTGCCTGAGCCGTTGTTTTTAATGTCGGCGCCGGGAAGCCATTGTTCCACCATCAAATCGTTGAAAGAGATGCTGTCGCCGGTGTCTGACAGTTTGAAAATGTAAGTGTATTGGCTGCCTGCTTTCCACTGCATGTATTGCGCCGGCACTGTAGCCGACACCGTTTTTCCGCCAATGTTGATGGTTATGGTGTATGCTCCCTGTTCGTAGGGGATGTTGGCGAGCGGTGGCACGTAGTACCATTTATTGTAGAGAGTAGGGTCTTTGAGAATGTGTATCTGGTCGCCAGCCTCCTCGTAGGGAGTGGTGAGGACCAGGAGTCCGGACGCATCAGCCGCTTCCGACTTCGACATCGTGAGAGTCGGAAATGTGCCGACCGGAATACCGGTGAGCGGATAGGCGGCGTCGATGGTGCCGCGGAGAGGGGTGTCGGCTTTTGCCGTGGTGTCGACGAAACGGCTGTCGCGGAACTTGATGTTGCTTATCGCAACGTTGGTCGTTCCGTCAGGATAGGTGAAGCGGAAGCGCACCTTTGCGATTATCGGCGCGAAAGTCAGAGTGACGCACGACCCGTATGCCGGCGATGTCGACGAAGGGGAGGCAAGCCAAAGGCGGCTTGCGTATGGTGTTGAAGTAGCGGTTGCTGCTTCAGAATATTCAAAATTAAAAGACAAGGTAGCGGTAGCGTTGTCGCCCGAGCTGACCGAAGTCTTTACATCTGGATTGAAGGGACTGTATGCGAAAAAGCGGTAGCTCGTTGCCGAGTAGTCCCAATATTTTATTGTTTGCAGGGTGGCAGTTATAGGATTTTCAATGCCAGCATATTCCCAGTCGGCAGTGTTTGTCGTAGAGCTGCCGGCAGAGCCCTGATTGTATGACATTTTATAGCCGTCCATCACAATTTGCGGCGATGACGGGTTCGGGGAGTTTGTTGTGGTTTTATATCCCCATGTGCGGAACGTCTGGAAGATAGTCTCGAGACCGTTGCCCGCTGCTTTTGTTTTTGCATCCTGCCAGTTGTTGTTGGTGCTGCTGAAGGCGATGCTTGTCTGTGTATTGTCCGGTTCGGGCACTATTGGTTCGTCCGGCTCGGATTGCGAGCAGGAGAATAGGGAAAGTCCCAACAGAGGAAATATTAGGATGCGATGTTTCTGCATGTCTTCTTGTTTTTTTAAAGACGGGCGGGGGAGAAACCCCCGTCCGACATATAAATGTGTCCGAGGCGTGTGAAAACACACCTCAGACACAATGTTTTTAGTCAGAATCCAAGGCGTGAGCCATGGAGAAATAATTAGTTATTGACAACTTTGACAATCTTGTATGACTTTTTGGTTCCATTGTCGTATTCAACAGCGTAGTATGTTTCTGTAGCCGGGTCGGTTGCAACACCTGTCCACTTGAGAGCATTTACTTTGAGAGTGTAGCCAGGACCTGCCGGAACTTCTGTTACGGTAGTGGCAAAACCATCAGCAGTCTCTGTCACAATCATCTTCTTGCCAGCGTAGTCGGTAACAGTCCAAGTCTTGGCATCAGTGCCTTTTTTTCCGTTCACGAGAGCGTTGGCAACGCTTGCCTCGTTGATTGTCTGAGTGGCACCGGCTTCGAGAGTTACGGTGTACAATTTCTGAGGAGCTACAGTAGCGCCGGCAGAATATACAGTTGCATAGATTTCGGTGCCGTTGACATATTCGTTGCCGTTGGTAGTAACCTTGTTGTCCTTGTAGCCGTATGTAGTGAAGCTGTTGTCAGAAACAGTGGTGATTGTTTCCTGGAGACCGTTTGCCTCGTCGTCAACAACAACGGCGTCGAATGAAATGGCTGTCAATCCAGTGCTTGAGCCGCCGGTAGAACCGTTGGTGTCCGGAGAAATCTTGAAGATGTAAGTGTAGGCGTAACCAGACTTCCATTCAGTGTATTCGGCAGGAACGGTTGCAGTGGCGCCCTTCACGTTGATAGTCTCGTTGGTACCATCGGTAGATGTGAGTTTGTAGTCGATGCGGAGAGTGATGGCGCTTGCCGCACCTTCCGACGGGAGCACGTTCTGATAGCCGTCGCCGCAGTAAGAAGGTTTCGCTGCGTTCTGGCTGAGGTATGTTGAGCCTGCAGAAATAGCGCCTTCGTCCTGGTTACCGTATTTGACAGCGCCGAATCCTTTATGATTCAATACGCCAGTCTCACCTGCAGTTGTTGATGCAGTGAATTTTACGTGAGCCTTGTTGTAGTCTTTCTTATCCTTGTTGACGATACCTGTTGTAGGGAAGTACACTGTCAATGTTCCGGAATTGTTGAATTTTCCGATGAGTGTACCTTCCGGGTTGGTTGTGGTGCTAGTAGCTTCGGTGTCGGTATAGAACTTCACGTCGCTGATCACATAACCTGGAACAATCTCGAAGAGAGCCATGCGCACCTTGCTGGCAAGGTGACGGAAGGACATTGATACAGAAGTCTTGTTGTAGTCTTTCTCTTCAACAGTCTTCATGTCGGAAATGTAGCACTCGCTGAGAGTGTTTACGTTGCCAGTGAGAGTGTATGCGGCTTTGTCGAGGTTGGCTTTGTCAACGTGTGTCGGAGTGGCGTATTTTGACGCCGCACCTTTTTTACCCATTGAGAAAGCTATGAAATCGTAGTATGCGCAAGAGTGGTCCCAATACTTGATGGTCTGCTGCGATGCTCCGCTCTGTGCGAGAGAAGCGGCAGGCTCGGTTCCCTTTACCTTCATGTCCTGATTTACATACTCCCAACCAGCACGGTTTGACTCGGTAGAGAATGCTGAACCGTCTTTGAAGTTCACGTTGTAGTGGTCGAATGCATAATTTTCGTTGTTGGCTGCATCTGTCTTGTTGCCTTTGAAACCGACAACAACAAAGTTGTTTTCGAGAAGGTCTGCTGCAGTCTTGCCGTTCGATGGGTCACGTGTGATTTTGCCTGTGTCGCCACCGAAGTTGATTGCGGAGGTGGCTCCATTTTGCTCATTTCCCTGAATTTCTCCCAAGAAATCGTCGCTTGAGCAGCTGGCGAGAGCCAATGCCGAAGCGGCTGCGATAAAAAATTTGTTCATAAAATAAAAAAATTAAAATAGTTTGTATTGTTTATTATATTTGAATTACGTATTGATTACATGTCGAATATCCATTCTTTCTCTTCGTAGTCCTCCACCACAGCATCGAAGCCGGAGCCTCCGGACCGGTTGGGGACAGGCACCTTGTCCATGTCGAGTTCCACCGTGATTACCCCTCCCCGGAACAGCCGTCGCGCTTGGTCGGTGACGTCAAACACGAACGTGGAGTCTTTGCCGTTGTAGAACTGCATTTTCACGTCAATATAGTGGCGGTTGTTAAGGTCGGCGTCCCTCACTTTCTGCAGCGATTCCAGATATGCTCGCGCGTCAAGCTTGCTCGGGTTTAGTTTCGGGATGCCGAAAGTAAGCACCTTTCCGCCTATCACGTCGACCTTGTCGCCGTTCTTGTCGGCAACGTCCTGCTTCATCCGCATGAAGAAGTTCACGGTGATGGCGTCAGCCCCCGTCACGCCTGTGTTGAGGTTTACGGAGCGAGCCATGCCGCTTAGATTGGCGTTTCCCTCTACGGCTGTCACCTTTCTGCCGTTGTGGTCGTTGTTGCGCAGAATCACTTGTACCAAATAGATGTAGGTCACTGGCTGCAGCTCTATCTCGAGCTGCCGTACCCAGCAGTTGCGGTTCTCGTCGAACGTGAATCCGTCCAGATTCTTGTTTATCTCAATTCCTCCATGGTATCCGGCAAACAGCTCCTCCGGCTGATAGAAGGAGCGCGTGAACTGCGGCGAGTTGTAGAGCGCCGGGTATATTGTCTGTCCGGTGTAAGCTGTGACGTGGTCGTAGGTGGTGTTTTCGTCGATACGCACACTCTGTACCCCGTCGGGAGTGTTGATGTTGTTCCATGCAAGGATGTCCCAAAAGCCGAAATCGTATTTGGCTTGGACGTGGTTGCCTACAATCGAGTGCCTGTAAGGGGCTTTGTGGGCACCGAACTGGACGTTGCCGGTGAAGTAGCGGCGCACCTCGAAGGCGTCAGGCTCTGTGTAGCCGATAGTGCCGAACATTTCCTCGTCGGTGTTGTCCCATCCGTAGATCCACTCCGCTTGCCAGTCGTATTCGGTGTCGTACTTGAAAATGTAGTTCCATATCACTTTCAGGTCGAGGTCGACTGTCGGGATTTCCATGTCGATGTCGGCGCCGCCCTGGTGGAGATGGAGCTTAGGCTCGCGCACGCATCCCGTTGCGACAAGGCATAACAATGCAAAACACATGACGACAGCCTTGTTGCAGGCTTTGCGGCTTGCATCAAGGATGATTCGTGATATGAGTTTTGTTATATTGCGCATTGTTGCTATGTTTTGTCTAATAGTTGATTGTCGTTTCTCGGTTTCTGAAACTTACGCCTTTCTTGTTGTTGCGTCTGTAGAGCAGGTCGTAGCTGAGCGTTATCTCCACTCTGGTAGGGCCAAGCCACGAGAAGCGGTGCTGCCTCTTTTGGAAATCCTTGGCATCGCCGTACCACTTGTAGTAATATTGCTCTTTGTCGGTGCCGGGGTCTACAGGGCATTTCCACTGATAGGGGTCGTAGTTGGTGCTGAGATATCCCGCCTGCAGCCCGAACTCCAGCTTCCAATGTCCGGAGCGACCTAACGGGACGACATAGCCTATACCCAAACCAGCGCCCCAGCCTTCGCCTTCCCATCCGCGTTTCTCATCGAAGCAGATGTTGTATAGGTACGCGTGCGCGTATAGACTGAGGTATAAACCTCTGAAAGCCGCGCCTTCTCCCGGTTTGCGTTTGCGGATGTCGCCGCTGCGCAGATAGTAGCGGGTGTGCAGCTGATAGTTCCTAACCTGAAAATATTTATGCTCATCATAGTGCTGCCACCACGGGCAGTCGAAACTTGCACCGTAGGTGAAATGACCATGAAGCGGATAATATTCCAACGCAACGTTTGGAATAGGGCAGAAGCGGTCGTATCCCGGCATGTAGGCAAAGTCAAACAGCACGTTTGTCTTCACGCTCAGCACCTCGCGACGCGGCAAAGCCGAGGCGGGCGTTGTCGCTGGGATGATGTATGCCGGTGTGATGTCGGCGGTCTGAATGTGCAGATGGTTGTCGGCAACGGTTGCCATCGGCATTGTTGCTATAGGATGTGGAACCAAATCGTTGCTGTCGATGTTGGCAAGCCTTTTGTCAACGACAATTATTCTCACTGCGCGCAGTTTCGGGAAATATTCTTTCAGCAGGTAGCGCCATAGCTTGCCGCCGTCGTGCCGCTTCATAGCCGCCTTAAGACGTTGGGTGTCGTTGGCGTAGAGAGTGATTAAGGAGTCGACGTCATGGAATTTGGCGTCGTGTTTCAGCATCATCATGGTGTAGAGCAGGTCGTAGTCCTCAGCCACAACGTCGTATTGGATGTGGTCGGTGCCGATGCCGTAGCTTCGGAGCAGAGCGTCGACCGATGCGCGACGTTGGTTTGCCAGACGACGGTTGTTGTCGTATGGACCTTCTGGAGAAGCGGCGGCACGTCCGAAAACAATACCCCTATCTCCCAGCCTTTGAAGCTCTGGGATAAGCACATCGGTAATCCATTCTCTATCTTGGTCGCTGATGCTGATTCTGTTTACAACAAATTTTATTGGACGCGAATTTTGGATAAAGATGCTGTCGGCGGTTATTCCTTCAGCAGCCATATCCATTGCGAAACCAATAATTAGTGTAATTATCAGTCTGATATATCTCACTCTTTTTTACCTGTTCTTTTAAACCTTTTTATGCCACAAACACTGATTAAAGTTGGGAAGTATGATGCTGTGACGTACCTATATTAATTGTTAATGTGTTGATTAAAATATAACCTGCTTTTAATAGCGAATGCAAATTTACAAAGAATACAAATATGGGGGGGGGGGAAATCTAAATATTTTTTGTTGTTGATACTGTTATTTTATGTTAACGAAGCTTTGGCTTGGAGATATTCGGCGAAGATGCGGGCTGCGCTCTCCACCTTGGCAGCGCAAGGACGCGACTTGTAGTATTCGGCTGTGCGAGGCGATGCCTCGTAGGTCGACACTGCTTTGTCGTGGCCTTTCAGCCCGAGAATTTCGGCGCAGATGAGCGAGCCGTTTTGCTCGCGCGATTTCTCAAGAAGCTGTTGTACAACCTTGTAGCAAGCCGATTTGCCTTCGCGGTCGGCACCGTCGGTCTGACCGCAGTCGAGTCCCGCAAGCGACACGATGCCCGACACGGCGCCGCACATCATGCGAAGCCTCCCAACGCCGCCGCCGAAACCTGCGGCAATGCGTTTTGCGAGGTCGTCGCTGAGTCCGTAGATGTCGGCGAAAGCCGCCACCACTGATTGGCAGCAGCCATAGCCTTGCATAAAATTGTCGACAGCGCGCTGCACGCGCTCTTCAAGTTCCGGTGATAAGGTAGTATAGTCCATAGTTATGAAAACAGTTCCATTTGCTCTGGAATGTTGGGGTTCGTGTGACTCTTTTCCGGTTCTTTATGATTCTCTATTTCGGGTTCTTCAGGCTCTTCGGCAACGATTGGAATTGCGTTTGTCGGCGGTGTGGGCATCAGCCAGTCGGAATATTCGGTTGTGTAGTCGATGGCAGATATTCCCGACAGCGGAGCCGCATGGTGTTGAGCCTTTTTCTTGGCTTTCTTTTCTGCCTTTTGGATTGAAATCTCGTTTTTTGCTGATTCCAGCTCGTCTTTCAGCGCCACAATCTGTTGGCGGAACTCCTGCTCCTTGTCGGCATAGTGCTTTTTGTTGCGTTCCAATTCCTTTTTCAACTGCTCGTAGACAGAAGAAATCTCGTCTTTCGTGCTGTTGAGGTCGTCGATTTGCAATTGTTTTTGCGACAGCTCATTGTTGAGTTTCTCCACGGTGTCTTCGAGCTTGGCGCGAGTGGCTTCGATTTCAGCCATCTTTGCGGTGTCGCCGGTCTCGTTAAGTTTCTCGTGCAAGGCATAGAGCTCGTCGTTCTGGCTTTGGATTGTGGACCGCATGCTTGCCAACTCATTGTTGCGCACGGCAAGTTCGTTTTGGAGCTTTTCCAGTTCCTCGCTGCTTGTCGCTGGGGCATTTTTCAGCGCTAACTTTTCATCTTCGGCTTCGGCGAGTTTGCGTTTTGTCTCTTCCAGTTCTAAGGTGGCCTGCGAGAGAGCCGTAATGCGTGCCGTCAGCGCTTCTGCTTCGGTTTTGGCGTTGCTTTTTATGGTCTCGAGTTCGGCGTTTAGACGCTCGATTTCCGCCTCCTTCTCGTTTGTGTCGTCGGGTTGTGATGACAATTCGGCAATGCGCGCCTCCTTCTTCGCCACGTCTGCTTTGGCGGCAAGGATTTGAGCCGCCGAGTCGGTGGCCTTGCGTTCGGCGTCGGCTTTGATTTCGGCAATTTCGTTTTGCAGATTCTCGTTTGCCGCGCGCAAGTCATCGTTGTCCTGTCGCAATGCCTGCAGCGCCTCATCGTTGACAGCCGCCACTTTGATTTTGTTCATCAGACTTTTGCATTCCAGCTGATACTGCTCGCGTTCAGCCTCCGCTGAGGCAGCGCGGTTTTCCAATGTCGATATGCGGTCGTTGAGCGTGGTTTTCTGCCTGTCAAGGCTTAGAATGCGGTTTCGCAGCTCTTCGTTTTTCGTCTTGTATTCGTTCATCTGCTTTGAAGCCTCCGACGATTTGTTGGCAAGGTCCATACGGTCTTTTTGCCATTGCTGGCGAGCGGCTTCCTCGGCCTCCTGCTTGATTTGCTGCAGGAAGTCGGTGAGCGTTGATCCGATGAGGCTTCTAACGTAGTTGGCTTGCGCGTCTTTGTCGATGCATTCACGCACGTATTCCGGCAATGACGTGTTGAGCACAGAGGTTACCTTGTCGACCACTTCATCGCTTATGGCGTCTTCAACATCCTTCTGTGAGATTTTAGCCACTTCCGGAACAGGCGGTGGCAATGGCTTTTCGTTTTCTTTTTTGAACGGGTTGATGTAAGACGGCGAGTTTGTCTGCGATGAGTTCTCGTTGCCCATATCTTCTTTGTCGGGAAAACCCAACATTGCTTTTAGGTTGTTTATGATTGACATATGTTCAGTTATCTTCTGTTGTTGGTTTTACAATGATTCCTAATCCCGTCTTGCCGTTTATTCCGATTTGCAGCGGTCGGCTGAAACGCACGGAACGCAAATGGTCGGACTCGTAGATGGCAGGCATGTTGTCGAGATATTCAATGTCGCAGATGTCGCCGTTCTTGTCGTTTATGGTGAAATACCCGACGCCGAACGATGTGAGGTTCTGAAAGAAATGCGTGCCCTGGCTTGGCTCTATGCGGTATCCCGGCAGTGCCGTTTCTGCAATCACGCGTGCGGCTGAAATGTGCGCCCATTTCACGGGGATGCCCAGTGCGGGGTCGCTTGAGCCCCATCGTCCGGGACCTATCAGAATATATCCCTTGTCGGCTTCTACGTATGACTTGTTGAGCTTCTCTATCTCGCGTGCCACCATAGGGTTGTTGAGCGAGGAGAAGTTCTGCGTCTTGACATACACCACGTCGGTGACGCCGTCCATCATGCCGTGTCCGAGAGCGCTGGATGTCTTCATGATCAATTGGCTGTCGGATGTATGCATGATTTTCTCATCGAGCATTTCTTTGCGGTCGACAATTGGACGTATCTGCAACCAATATACGTTGCCTTTTGTCTCTCCGTGCTTGTCGATGCATCCGGCAAATTCGATTTCCACCGGACGACGCATCTCTTTTTCTCCTTCGGAAAGCATGAAGTCTACAATCTCAGCAAGCGGGAATGCTTTGTGTTGCAGCACGTTGGCGAATGTAACCACACGGCGTCCGTTGCCGTATTCGCTGTCGCGAATCACTTGGTCGTAGGGGTCGAAAGTCGACACCATATAGCGCAATGAGCCATTTTTTGCCGCGTCCTGCACACGTATTTTCTTTATGTTGAACCCGTCGTCGACCTTGAATCCGCCTTCAACGTCTTTAAGGTCAAGGGCGTAGAGTTGGGTCTGTGTGTCGCGCAGGGCAAGGTCGAGAGTGCTTGTTTGCAGCACTTTGTCGGGATGTCTTGGCGAAAAACGCAGTGCCAGACCTCCGTCAACGATGTATTTACCGAGTCCTACGGCAATTTCTGCCACTCCGTCCTCGGGCATCTCGTCGTTGATGGGGTAATAGTTGAGCGAGCGGCCCACTCCTGCAAACGATGGGTAGTAGTATCCGTCGTGCTCCGCGCCAGCCACCTCTTGTATGATTATAGCCATCTTTTCTTGGTCGATAAGATTGCTTGTGGCGGTCATATATGCTTTGCTGTCGGCATAGAACACTGACGCATAGACGCTTTTTATGGCGTCGCCGAGCAGATGCAGCATCTCCTCCTTGTTGTCGAGACGCGGCACCATATATGTGGAGTATATGCCGGCAAAGGGCTGATAATGCGAGTCTTCGAGAAGGCTTGAGCTGCGTATCGCCAACGGCTTGTCGATAACCTCAAACAAGGCAAGAAAGTCGTCTTTAAGCTGCGACGGCAGTTTTGCGTTTATGAAACAGCGCAGAATCTCCTCGTCGGGGGCGTCAGACAGGGCGATGGGATATAGGTTGTTTTCTTCCATAAATTGGTCGAAAATGTCGGTGCAGAGCACCACCGTTCGCGGAATTGACACTGTGACACCGTCAAAATTGTCGCATATCGGATATTTCTTTATGATAGAGTCGATGAAAGCCAGGCCGCGTCCCTTGCCGCCAAGTGAGCCTTGGCCGATGCGGGCGAAATTGGAGTAGTAGTCGAAGCGGTTTTTCTTGAAAATGGCAACGACTCCTTTGTTCTTCATCCTGCGGTATTTCACAATCAGGTTGAAGAAGAATTTCTTTACCTCTGCCGCCTCGCTGATTTCGCGGAAACGATGGGCTTGAATGATTTCGGCGATGGGAAACATCGCGCGCGAATACAGCCACCGCGAGATGTCGTTGCGTGAGGCGTGGTACAGCAGCGACTCGTCTGGAATTTTGAATAGGTTGTCCTGAAACTCTTTCAGGTCGGTTATGCGCATCACTTCCTCTCCGGTCTCGGGGTTGCGTATCACGAAATCACCGAAACCGAAATTGTCGGTGATGATGCGCCCAAGGTCGACAGGAAACTTCTTGGAATTCTTGTCGAGAAACGAGATGCCCATTTCTTTGGCGTAGACTGCATTCTCGGTCTCTGACGATTCCATAATGATGGGGACATAGGGGTCGATTTCCTTTATCTCTTTGGCAAGGCGGATGCCGGCGTGCTTGTCCTTCTCTCCGTCTCTGCTGAACGACACGTCGGTGATTACGCCGAGAATCTCGTTCTTGTACTTGTTGTACAAAGTCATCGCCTCCTCGTATGTGCGTGCCAAAATGACTTTTGGGCGTCCGCGCATACGGAGCATCTGCTCGTGCTCATTGAGCGCTTCGGTTGAGAAAATTAGCGATTGCTTCAGCAGAAACTTGTATAGGTGGGGCAACACTGATGAGTAGAAGCGCACGGAGTCTTCCACAAGCAGTATGGTTTGGATGCCAACTTCAAGAATGTCGTTGTCGCTGTTCATCTTGTCTTCCATCAATTTGATGATAGCAAGAAGCAGGTCGACGTTGCCGAGCCAGCTGAACACATAGTCGACGCCGGAGAAGTCTTCGTTGGCAAGACGCCGCGACACTTCGCGTGAGAATGGAGTCAATACGATAAACGGAATGTCGGGATAGCTTGTCTTGATGTTTTTGGCTTCGCGGAATGTGAGTCCGATGTCGTTACCAGGCATCGCGATGATTAAATCGAACGACTTGCTTCTTAAAAGATCGTGGGCATCCTCGTAGCTGCTTGCCTGTGCCACGCGAGGGGGAGAACTCAGATTGAGCGATGTGTACTCAAAATACAGCTGCTCTTCGATGCGTCCGTCTTCCTCCATCATGAAGGCGTCATAGGGCGAGGCGATGAGAAGCACGTTGTAGATGCGGCGCTGCATCAAATCTTGAAAAGCAGTGTCGCGCAAGTAGAGTTGACTAAGTTTAGCCTCGTTCATTCGTTCTCGTTTTTCTATTCTTGTACAAATTTACGGAAATCTGACGTATTATAAGAATATTTTGCCATGAATGTTTATAAAAATATGTCTGCTCTTAAATATATAATAATGTGTGTAAATAATTGGGGCTTGTTTCTGTCGCAAAAGAAGGAAAACGGGGTGAAAAAAGTTTCCGAAATAAGTGACGGAGAATCAATGTGTTGTGAAAAAAGTTGAAAAAAGGGGCAAAAAAAGATGCGGAAAAGTTTGGCGGGAAAGGCAAAAGGCAGTACCTTTGCAACCGCAAAAGCGAAA
>ERZ791902.365-NODE-365-length-35445-cov-11.795309_pt1 | contig 35445 bp, 28 predicted proteins | sample MGYA00510149_ERZ791902 | MGnify/ENA primary metagenome ERZ791902 (study PRJEB30046, sample SAMN00792060) | human gut metagenome | study: EMG produced TPA metagenomics assembly of the A metagenome-wide association study of gut microbiota in type 2...
CTGTCCGCCGCCGCAGGGCCATCCGCCGCCTGACGGCGCTGGCGCTGCTGCTCTGCGTCATCGGGGTGGGCGTCTACCTCACGGTGACCATGCTCTTCAAGATAAACACCTTAGAAGTGGCAGTCGATGGAGAGGTGGTGCAGGAGGTGGGCGGCTATTCCAGCGCTGAGATCCTGCAGGCGCTGGGCGTCCACGCGGAGGAGAACATCTTCAGCTTCGACCCCGCCGAAAAGGCCGCTGCGCTGGAAAAGCAGTTCCCGCTGCTGGAAAATATCCGGGTGGAGCGGGATTACCCTAACACCGTAGTGGTGCGGACCAACGCGGCCACTGCCGTCTACGCCATGCAGACGTCCGGCGGCTGGCTGAGCCTTTCTGCGGGGCTGAAGATACTGGATCAGGATTCGGCCCAGCCGGACCTTATCATCCTCTGCGGCGGCGAGCCGGTATCCACGACGCCGGGTACACAGCTGGAATTTGAGACAGGACCGTCCGGCCCGTCTTCGGGCAGCGCGGCGTCTGACAGCGCCGCATCCAGCGAGGCCGGACCGCCCACGGATAAGCGGCTCGAGTCCCTGAACACTCTGCTGACCGCACTGGACAGCAGTGAGCTGGGGGCGGATGTCACCCGCATCGAGTTCGAGGACCCGGAGCAGATGGCGTTTTTGTATCAGGGCCGCATCAGCGTGCTTCTGGGTACCCTGAATGAGCTGGACTACAAACTCCGGCTGGCAAAGTATGTCCTGCTCAACGAGGACGGCAAGGGCTGCTCGCCCACCGACACCGGTATGCTGGATCTGAGCCACCTGAGCGCCTCTTCCAGCCGCAAATTCCGCTTTGCACAGGGCGAGCCGACCCTGCCCTCGGGCTGGACGGCCCCGGAAGAGCCTGCCGCCCCGGCGGAGGCAGAAGCCGAGAGCCAGCCGGAGGAAGCCTCCGGAACCGAACCCGATACTGAGGGCGCGGAAGCCGCGCCCGCCGAAGACCCCACTGCCGCAGCGGCAGAACAGCAATAAGGAGCATTTGAACCATGAAACTGGAACAACTGTTGGAGGGCGTGTCCTATACGCTGGTGCAGGGCAGCCTTGAACTTGACATCGAGGACATCATCTACGACAGCCGCAAGGCGGCCCCGGGCCGGCTCTTCGTCTGCATTGTGGGTACCCAGCGGGACAGCCACGACTACGCCGCCCAGTGCGTGGCCGACGGCGTGACGGCGCTGGTGGTCCAGCACGACATCGACCTTTCCACCGTCCCCGGTGCTGCCGTGCTGAAGGTGGAGAACAGCCGCTATGCGCTGGCGCTCATGAGCGGCAACCTGTTCGGCAACCCCTCCCGCCGGATGACCATGATCGGTGTCACCGGCACCAAGGGCAAGACCACCACCACCCACATGATAAAGAGCGTGCTGGAAGCCGCAGGCCGCAAAGTGGGCATGATCGGCACCAACGGCATCTACTTCCTCGGCCACCATCAGGAGACGGCCAACACCACCCCTGAGAGCTATGAGCTGCAGAAGACGTTCCGGGAGTTTCTGGACGCCGGCTGCGATACGGCGCTGATGGAAGTGTCCAGTCAGGGCCTCATGATGGACCGCGTGGCGGGCATCCATTACGACATCGGCGTCTTCACCAACCTCTCGCCCGACCACATCGGACCCGGCGAGCACAAGACCTTTGAAGAATACCGCAGCTGGAAGGGTCAGCTCTTCAAGCGCTGCACCACCGGCGTCGTGAACATCGACGACGAGAACACCGAGGCCCTGCTGGAAGGCCACACCTGCAAGCTGGTGACCTACGGCTGCAGCGAGAAGGCCGACTATCGCGCCGGTACTTATCAGCTGCTCCGCACCCACGACTTCCTCGGCGTCCGGTTCCATGTCTCCGGCAAGGACGATATGGACGTCAAGGTGAATATGCCCGGCGAGTTCAGCGTCTACAATGCGCTGGCCGCTCTCACTGTGGGCAAGGTGCTGGGCCTGTCCGATGAGGCCATCCACGAAGGTTTGAGCCGCTGTGTGGTCAAGGGCCGCGTGGAGCTGGTCCCCATCAGCAGGAAGTTCACCATCCTGCTGGACTACGCCCACAACGAAGTCTCCACCGAGAGTCTGCTCACCACCCTGCGGGCCTACGACCCCCACCGCCTCGTGGTGGTGTTCGGCTGCGGCGGCAACCGCTCCAAGCTGCGCCGCTACGGCATGGGCGAAATTTGTGCCAAGATGGCCGATTTCTCCATCCTCACGGAGGACAACAACCGCTTTGAGAAGGTGGAGGACATCCTCGCCGACATCCGCGTGGGCATGAACAAGGGCAATCCGGACGCAAAGTTCGTGGAGATCCCCGACCGCCTCGACGCCCTGCATTATGCTGTGGACCACGCACAGGAGGGCGACCTCATCGCCGTCATCGGCAAGGGCCATGAGACCTACCGTGACCGCGAGGGCGTCAAGACCCCCTTCCTCGAGCGGGAACTGCTGGAAGAGTACGCCCAGCAGATCGGCCTTGAGTAATATCTGAACATAAAAATACCGGCTGTGTTGAATGCACAGCCGGTATTTTTGTATCTGATGAGATTTAGTTCTTTTCCGCCAGAGCCTTCTGAGCCGTTTCCTCGGGGATGAGGTTGGTCATGCTCTTGAGGCTGATGCCGATGGTGGAGAGGTTGTGCAGCATGGCAGAAGACGCAGGTTGCAGGATGCCCATTGCCCCCAGCGCAATGAGGGCAGAGTTGAAGGTCAGCACAAAGCGGTAGTTGGCGCTGACACGGCGCTGCAGGGAGTTGGCGATGGTCTTGAGGACGACCAGCTCCTCGAGGCTGTCGGCCTTGATGGTCACATCTGCGATCTCGCGGGCGATGGCAGCGCCGGAGTTGATGGCGATGCCGACGTCAGCGGCAGAGAGGGCGGGGGAGTCGTTGATGCCGTCGCCGATCATCACGACGGTGTGGCCCTCGCTCTTGGCCTTCTGGACGAAAGCAGCCTTGTCCTCGGGCAGGACTTCGGCGAAGAACTGGTCCACGCCCACCTGCTTTGCGATGGCGGCGGCGGTGCGCTCGCTGTCACCGGTCATCATGACGGTGTTGGTGATGCCGAGGCCGCGCAGAGCGCGCAGCACGCGGGAAGCTTCCGGACGCAGCGGGTCGGCGATGCAGATGACGCCGGCCAGACGGCCCGAAGCGGCCAGATAGAGGTGAGAATACTCCGGCTCAAGGTTATCGAACTTCTCGCGCTCGTCCTCGGGGATGGTGCAGTGCTCGTCCTCAAAGACGAAGTGGTGGCTGCCGATGACGACCCGCTCACCGCTGACGCGGCTGGCGATGCCGTGGGCCACGATATACTCTACTTCGGAGTGCATCTCTTCGTGGGAGATGCCGCGCTCTTTGGCCTCCCGGACGACAGCATTGGCCATCGAGTGGGGGAAGTGCTCCTCGAGGCAGGCGGCCAGCTGCAAAACTTCGCTCTCGCTGCAGCCGGAGAAGGGGACGACCTTGACCACCTTGGGGGTAGCGCGGGTCAGGGTGCCGGTCTTGTCGAAGACGATGGTGTCGGCCTTGGACAGGGTCTCGAGGTACTTGCCGCCCTTGACGGTGATGTGGCTTGCGCCGCACTCGCGCATGGCAGAAAGAACGGCCAGCGGCATGGAGAGCTTGAGGGCGCAGGAGAAATCGACCATCAGGCAGGAGATGGCGCGGGTGGCGTTCCGGGTCAGGGCGTAGGTGACGATGGTAGCACCGAGGCACCAGGGGACCAGACGGTCGGCCAGAGCCAGCGCACGGTTCTCGGTGCTGGACTTCAGCTTCTCGGACTCCTCGATCATGGCCACGATCTTGTCGTAGCGGTTTGCGCCGCCCTCGGCCCTGGTGGTCAGGACGCACTCGCCCTCTTCCACCACAGTGCCGGCGTAGACGGTGGCACCGATGGTCTTGCGCACCGGCATGGACTCGCCGGTCAGAGCGGCCTGGTTGACCATGGCTTCGCCCTCGATGACGGTGCCGTCCAGCGGGATCATGTTGCCGGAGCGGACGACGATCTCGTCGCCCGGGTGGACCTTGGTGAGCGGCATGAGCACTTCGGTACCCTGTGCGCGGACCCAGACCTTATCGACATTCAGGGCCATGCTGCGGGCCAGGTCGTCGAGGCTCTTCTTGCGGGTCCACTCCTCCAGCAGGGAGCCGACGTTGAGCAGGAACATGACGGAGCCTGCGGTGGCGAAATCGCCCCGCAGGATGGAGACACCGATGCTCAAAGCATCCAGCACCTCGACTTCCAGTTTGCGGCGCCACAGGCAGCACACACCCTTCCAGAGGAACTTGATGGAGCGGAACACGGTGTAGGCGGCGTTGAGCGGGGCGGGCAGGAACAGCTCGCGCAGCACCCGGCCTGCCAGGAGGTTATACATCTTTTCCTGATATTCCTGATTGATGCGGCGGCTGTCGGCGCTGGTGACCAGTGCGTCCAGTTCGGGGTCATCGAAACGGTAGGTGCTCAGGGCGGCGACGGCATCCTTGCGGGCACCGGTGTAATACACCACCACATCGCCCGTCCGCTCGTAGACCTTGGCCTTGCTCACGGCGTCGTGGTGGTTCAGATAGGCTTCCAGCACATCGGCCCGGTGCAGGGTCATCCGCACATTGCAGACGTGTACCCGCAGGCGGCCGCGGCTCTCATGAAGAATAGTACATTTCATATCAGAATATCCTCTGCGTATTACAAAAAATAACCATAAAAAGAGCCGCCCGCAGGCGGCTCAGAGACTGCAAAATTACTCGTTGGTCTCGGTGGTCTCTGCCTCAGCAGCGTCCTCGATGACCTCAGCCTCAGCCTTGGCAGCGCGGGCCTCGTTGATAGCCTTTGCATCCTCGAGGATGTCACCGGCCTGCTCCTGGACCTTGCTGACGGTCTCCATGGTGGAGTCCTTCATGCGCAGGACAGCAGCGGTGGTCTGGGTGTAGACCTTCTTGGCATCACTGCTGGACAGCAGCTTGAAACCAGCGGAACCGAACAGGGTGCCGGCAGCGAACAGAGCAATCTTCTTCATATCGAACATAGTAGTATACCTTCCTTTTTATCGTATTCCCTCATGTACCCCAAAGGGCATGGGATAAGTGTTTCTGCCGTTATTATAACGCGGTTTTTGGAAAATTCAAGGGATTTTGACGATGTTTATATCTGCTAACATTTTACGATAAGTAGTTAGAAATGTCTATCTTTACGTGTTTTTTGGTACAAACTACAGTTTGTATTTTCAAACAAACTCCAAGGTGCCGAAGAAATATAACAAAGAGTCTTGCGCTGAGAGGTGCATTCATTGTACAATAAAAAGGTATGCGATAAAATCGACAGGGCCGGGACGTTCCGGCCTGTAAAAATAAGTGAGGCTGGATATGGAAAAGAAAGATATTCGTGTGCTGGCGCTGGACCTCGACGGCACCCTGACCAATGACCAGAAGGTCGTCACCCCCGCCACCCGCGCAGCGCTGGACGCAGCTGCTGCCAAAGGCGTGACCATCGTGCTGGCCTCGGGCCGTCCCACGGCAGGCGTCATGCCGCTGGCAAAGGAGCTGGGACTGGATAAAAAGGGCGGCTGCATCCTCTCGTATAACGGCGGTGCCATCATCGACTGTGCCACCGGCGAGACGCTCTACCGCAAGCAGCTGGATGCAAAGTATGTGCCGCAGCTCTGTGCCTTCGCCAGGGAGCAGGGCGTGGTCATCATTACCTATAATAAGCAGGGCGTCGTCACCGAAAGCCCCGAGGACAAGTGGGCGCTGAAGGAGTGCTTTACCTGCAAGCTGCCCATGCAGAAGGTGGAGGACCTCGCCGCCTATGTGGATTATCCCATCTGCAAGATGCTCATTACCCTCGACCCCGCCCGCCGCGACGAGGTGCTGGAGGCAGGCCGGAAACAGTTTGCGGGCGAGATCGACCTCTACCCGTCCAGCCCCTTCTTCATCGAGGCTGTGCCGCTGGGGGTCGCCAAGGACGTGAGCCTCGGCAGTCTGCTGGAAAGCAGGGGGCTGACCCGCGACAACCTCATGGCCTGCGGCGACGGCCTCAATGACTGCTCTATGATACGCTTTGCCGGCGTGGGTGTGGCCATGCAGAATGCAGAGCCCCCCGTCAAGGAGGCGGCGGACTATGTGACCGTCGCCGACAACAACCACGACGGCGTGGCTGAGGCCATTGAGAAGTTCATTTTTTGAAAGGATACCAGACGCAAATGCCGCGCAACTTAGTTTTATTCGATTTGGAGTGGAATATCGGCTATCAGCCGTTTATCTTTAATTATCACGGTGTCCAGCAGACGTTCCGGGGGGAGATCATTGAGATCGGTGCTGTCAAGATCGACGAGGACGCCAACGTGCTGGATACCTTCTCCATCCACCTGCGTCCCCGCATCTTCCGCTGCCTGCAGCACCACATCGCTAAAGTCACCGGTCTGACGCAGGAGGACCTCGACAAGGGCGAACCCATCATCCAGGGCCTCCGCCGCTTTATGAAGTGGTGCGGCCCGGACGCCGAGTTCGCCGAGTGGGGCATGGATGACGTGCCGGTGCTCAAGCAGAACCTTTTCCTCTGCAATCTCGACGAGAGCCGCCCGACGGTCTGGTACGACCTGCAGCAGCTCTTTCTGCGGGAGTACCCCCGCAAGGAAGGCGAGGGGATGAAGCTGGAAAATGTCGTCACCCGGATGGGCATCCCGCTGGAACGCCCCTTCCACGACGCTCTGTCCGACACCCTCTACACCGCCGACCTCTGCCGTATGCTCGACCTGCGGGCCGGACTGGCCGCTTACCCCAGCGAGGAGGACACCCTGCGCCAGAGCCTTTGTCCTACGCCGGGCGACTACCGGGATTTCAAGGTCTTCCGGGGCTATCTGGACCAGTCTATGTGGAAGCTGGACCCCGTCATCGGAACGATGGCCTGCCCGGTCTGCGGCACGGCCCTGCAGCCGGATGACGTCTGGCTGAAAAAAGGGAGCAGCGGCTGGTATACGCTGTCCCAATGTCCCGTCTGTAAGGGCCGGGGCGGTGAGGCCGGCCGGGGCGTGTTCCAGAAATACCGGATGTCGCGCCGGGACGGCCTGCACTGGGCCTTCGCCCGCTGCGTCCAGATGCCGGACGATGCAAGCCTGGTCCGCTGGAAAAAGCAGAAAGCCCAGTATCTGGAGCGTCAGCGCCTCAAGGCCGAACGGCAGGCTGCCGAAGCAGAGGCCGCCCGGCACATCTTCTGAGGCAGAAGAATAAAATAGCGTGCAGGAAAGAACGACGCTGTTTCGTATTGTAAGGAGAGACAGGAAGAAAAAGGCAAAAATGCTCAGATTTTGTTCATATCCCGGTCATAGATGCTGGATATACTAAGAAGGAACATCAGGCAGAAACGAAAGGGATGGTACGAGCACGATGGAAACGACGCTCATCGACGGGCTTCACCAGCTGGGTACGCTGGAATTCTGGGAGGCATTGTTAGAGGGCTTTGAAGGGCTGGGGCCGTTGGTCCCTATCCTGCTGGCGATGGTGGAATCCATTTTTCCGCCGCTGCCCCTCATCGCCATCGTGGCCCTCAATATCGCGGCCCACGGCGGATTTCTTGGCTTCGTCTACAGCTGGCTCGGTGTGGCCGCAGGCGGCACGGTGGTGTTCCTGTTCTGGCGGCGGGTGGTCAAGCGCTTTTTCTGGAAGCTGGCCTCTCGCTCCGAACAGCTGAAAAAGGCTCAGCAGTGGGTCAGCCATGTGGACACCGCCACCCTCTTCATGCTGGCCGTCCTGCCCTTCACGCCCACGTCGTTCCTGCATCTGGCCTTCGGTATCTCGGACTTTGACGAGAAGCGCTATCTGCTCACCCTTCTGGCGGGTAAGGCCGTTATGGTGGCCATGATGGCTCTCTTCGGCCAGTCGCTGGTCAGCTCGCTGAAAAATCCGGTGTATCTCATCCTCGCCATCGCCATCTGGGCCGGGATGTACTGGGTGAGCAAGAAGTTCTGTAAGAAGCACGATTTGAACTGACAAAAATGTGAAGCACTTGACTTTTTTGCTGAGAGTGCATATAATAAAAGCAATGAAGGAAGATATTGCTTCATAGGTTTTCACCAATGAGCAGCAAAACGCCCCACGGTACTGCGAATACCGCGGGGCGTTTTGCTTACCAGGGGTTAGTGCTTACCGGCCTTGCAACAGCGACGACCGCCGCCAGTGGCGGAAACAGGGAGGAGCTGTTGGGGCCGCGGCCAGCAGGATGCGAGCGGCAGCGAAGCAGACGCTGGGAGCCGCAACCCGGGTTCCTTAAATAAAATAAGCACAAGAAAAAGCCGCTGTACAGCTGTGAAAAGCTGCACGGCGGCTTTTGTGGTAGTACGCTTAGTTCTCGGCCAGATTGCCGGTATAGAGCTGGTAATACTTGCCCTTCTTGGCGATGAGCTCGTCATGGCTGCCGCGCTCGATGATGCGGCCCTGCTCCAGGACCACGATGCAGTCTGCGTTGCGGACAGTGGAGAGGCGGTGGGCGATGACGAAGCTGGTGCGGCCGTACATCAGGCCGTCCATGCCGCGCTGTACCAGAGCCTCGGTGCGGGTGTCGATGGAGGAAGTAGCCTCATCGAGGATGAGCACCGGCGGGTCGGCAACGGCTGCGCGGGCGATGGCCAGAAGCTGACGCTGGCCCTGCGACAGGTTCGCACCGTCGCCGGTCAGCATGGTGTTGTAGCCCTCGGGCAGGCGCTTGATGAAGCCGTCGGCGTTGGCCAGACGGGCTGCGGCGATGCACTCCTCGTCGGTGGCCTCCAGACGGCCATAGCGGATGTTCTCCATGACCGTGCCGGTGAACAGGTGGGTATCCTGCAGCACGATGCCCAGAGAGCGGCGGAGGTCGGCTTTCTTGATCTTGTGGATGTTGATGCCGTCATACCGGATCTTGCCGTCCTGGATGTCGTAGAAGCGGTTGATGAGGTTGGTGATGGTGGTCTTGCCGGCGCCGGTGGAGCCGACGAAGGCGATCTTCTGGCCCGGACGGCCATAGAGGTTGATGTCGTGCAGGACGGTCTTGCCCGGCACATAGCCGAAATCGACGTCCGTGAAGGTGATGTCGCCTTCCAGCTTGTGGTAGGTGGTGGTACCGTCGTGGTGGGGGTGCTTCCAGGCCCAGATGCCGGTGCGCTCGTTGGCCTCCACGAGGTTGTCGTCCTTGTCGTACTTGGCGTTGATGAGGGTGACATAGCCCTCATCGGTCTCGCTGGGCTCATCCATCATCTTGAAGATGCGCTCTGCACCGGCCAGTGCCATGATGATGCTGTTGGCCTGCATGGACACCTGGCTGATGGGCATATTGAAGCTCTTGTTCAGGGACAGGAACGCCATGACAGTACCCAGCGTGATGCCGCCCATGCCGGTGACGGCCATGGCTGCACCCACCAGAGCGCAGATGGCGTAGCTGATATTGCCCAGCTGAGCGTTGACGGGCATCATGATGTTGGCGAAGCTGTTGGCCTGCTTGGCGCTGTCCTTGAGCTTGTCGTTCAGCTCGCGGAAGCCCTCGAGGGCCTTCTGCTCGTGGGTGAAGACCTTGACGACCTTCTGGCCTTCCATCATCTCTTCGATGTAGCCGTTCACTTTGCCGAGGTCGCGCTGCTGTGCGATGAAGAACTTGCCGCTCTGCTGGGTGATCTTCTTGGAGCAGAAGAGCATCAGGGCTACCATCAGCATGGTGACGATGGTGAGCTGCCAGCTCAGCATACACATGCTGGCAAAGACGGAAACGATGGTGATGGCGCTGGACACCAGCTGCGGGATGCTCTGGCTGAGCATCTGACGGAGGGTATCCACGTCGTTGGTGTAGACGGACATGATGTCGCCGTGGGGATGGGTGTCAAAGTAGCGGATGGGCAGGCTCTCCATGTGGGTAAAGAGCTGGATGCGCAGGTTGCGCAGGGTACCCTGGGTGACGTTGACCATGATGCGGGCGTTGAGCCATGCAGCGAGGATGCCCACCACATAGATGCAGCCGACCCGCACCAGCGCCCCGGCCAGCGGTGCAAAGCTGGGGTCCTGCTGCTGGGTCATGGGGATGATATAGTCGTCGATAAGGGTCTGCAGGAACAGGCTTGCCTGCACATTGGCCAGCGCGCTGACCACGATGCAGATGAGCACGAGGATGCAGTGAGGCAGATAGTGCTGGAACACCTCTGCCATGATGCGCTTGAGCAGCTTGCCCGGGTTCTCGACCTTCGGACGCGGGCCTCCCATGCCGCGGGGGCCGGGGCCATGGACGACTTTTGCTTTCTGTTCTGCCATTACTGCTCACCTCCCTGCTTGTCGAAGTCGCCGCCGCCCTGAGTCTGGCTGCTGTAGACTTCCTGATAGATCGCGTTGTTCTTCAGCAGTTCCTCGTGGGTGCCGAGGCCGTTGATCTGGCCGTTGTCCAGCACGAGGATGCGGTCGGCATCCTGCACCGAGGAAATGCGCTGTGCAATGATGATCTTGGTGGTGCCGGGGATCTCCTCACGGAACGCCTTCCGGATCTTTGCGTCGGTGGCGGTATCCACGGCACTGGTGGAGTCGTCGAGGATGAGGACCTTCGGCTTGCGCAGCAGGGCGCGGGCGATGGTCAGACGCTGTTTCTGGCCGCCGGACACGTTGGAGCCGCCCTGCTCGATCCAGGTGTTGTACTTGTCCGGGAAGCGCTCGATGAACTCATCGGCGCAGGCCAGCTTCGCCACACGGATGCACTCTTCCTCGCTGGCGTTCTCATTGCCCCAGCGGAGATTGTCGAGGATGGTGCCGGAGAACAGGACGTTCTTCTGGAGCACCATGGAGACCTCGTGGCGGAGGACGTCGAGGTTATAATCCCGGACATCCACGCCGCCCACGCTGACGGTGCCGGTCTCGGCGTCGTACAGGCGGGGGATGAGCTGCACCAGACTGGACTTTGCGCTGCCGGTGCCGCCGATGATGCCCAGTGTCTCGCCGGGCTTGATGTCAAAGGTGATGTCGTTCAGGACAGGCTGGCCGGAGCCGTGCTTGTACTTGAAGGTGACGTGGTCGAAGCGGATGCTGCCGTCCTTGACTTCCTGCACGGGAGCCTTGGCGGGGGGCAGGTCGGTCTTCTCGTCCAGGACTTCCACGATACGCTTTGCGGAAGCGGCGGACATGGAGATCATGACGAAAGCCATGCTCAGCATCATCAGGGCCATCAGGATGTTCATGATGTAGCCGAACAGAGCATTCAGCTGGCCGGTGGTCAGCGCGCCGTGCAGGATGTACTTTGCGCCGAACCAGCTCAGGGCAATGTTGCAGCCGTAAATAGCCGTCAGCATGGCGGGGCTGTTGAAGCTCAGACGGCTCTCTGCGTTGACGAACTGCTGATACAGACCCTCGCAGGCTTTGGTGTACTTCTCGTTCTCGAAGCCCTCGCGGACGAAGCTCTTGACCACGCGGATGGCAGAGACATTCTCCTGCACGGAGGAGTTCAGGTTGTCGTAATTCTTGAAAACACGGTCAAAAATTTTGAAGGTGGGCACCATGATGCTTGCCAGCACGGCCAGCAGGAAGGCGACAGCCACCACGAAGATGAGGGCCAGAGGGCCGCCGATGCTGAACGCCATGATGAGTGCGAACACCAGATGGACCGGGGCGCGCACACACATACGCTCCATCATCTGGAAAGCGTTCTGCAGGTTGGTCACGTCGGTGGTCATGCGGGTGACGAGGCCGGCGGTGGAGAATTTGTCGATGTTGGAGAAGGAGTAATGCTGGATATTCTCATACATCGCATCGCGCAGGTTGCCGGCAAAACCGGTGGACGCCTCGGCAGCATATTTGCCGGCCAGAACGCCCAGCAGCAGAGCGATGGCCGCCACTGCGAAGGTGAGCAGGCCGTATTTGACGATGGCGTTCATATCGCCCTTTTCAATGCCAAGGTCGATGATGAACGCCATGATGGTGGGCAGCAGGATGTCCATGACTGCTTCCAGTGCGGAAAACATCGGCGTCAGGATCGCGGCGCGTCTGTATTCGCCCAGATGGGAAGCAAGCTTCTTTATCATACTTTGAGCCTCCTTTGATAAATTGTTTGGTACGGAACAATTTTATACAAAACAATTTTAATGTCAATGCTTTTTTCAAAGTTTCGGAAAAAGTTCATATTTGTTTCACTTTAGTCCCAGATACAGCTTGTTCAGCAGCCGCAGCAGCTCGGTGTTCTCTTCTTCGGTGAGCAGGCCGGCCACATATTCGTCGGTCTGGTGGAGGGCGAGCATGGTATTTTCGTGGAACTGGCGGCCTTTTTCGGTGAGCACCAGCTGCTTGAGGCGGGCGTCCTGCGCGACGCTCTGACGGGCGATGTAGCCCTTGCGCTCCATGAGCTGTAAAATATTGGTAACGGTGGAGCGGGTGATGGAGAATTCCCGCTCGATGTCCCGCTGGAATACGGGGGTGTCGGAGTTCCGGTAGAGGTACTCCATGATCCAGCCGTGCATGGGAGTCACGGCCTCCACGCCATTGGTGCGGGAGAACTGGCCGATCTTGCGGAAGACGAGGTTGTTCACCCGGCGCAGCTGGGCCGGGATGACCTGCGGTGTCTCCCACGGCGGCGCGATGGGGGTGCAGGCGGGTTCAAAGGCTTGGTTCATAGTATCATCCTTCTGGTTTGGCTTTTGCTGTGAATGTTCGATCGTCGAACTGTTTCACATAAAACTGTTCGATACAGGACTATTATGCTCCGAAAAAAGAGGGCTGTCAACCCTCTTTGCGTGATTCGTCCCACTGGCCCAGCCCGGTGAGGATGGAAACGGCCACCTCGGGCTTATTCGTGACCACAAGCTCCGGGTCCAGCCGGAACATCTGGCGCAGGTCGTCCCGGCTGTCATTGCCCACCGGCCAGGGCGCGACCTTGAAGCCGTGGGCGTGGGCATTGGGGACAAGGTCTTTGTCCCGGAAAAAGGCGTGGTACTCCGGCCCGACGTAATCCACCGGGAAGCCGAACTGGGCCACATAGTTCACAAAATCCGTCTGATAATAATACTGCTGCAGAATTTCGGCCAGGTTCATGCCGGGGTAGATGGAGTAGAGGAAATCGAGACGGTCTTTTAAGTAATAGATGAGGATGCTGTTCTCTTCGTCCAGACTGCTGGGGTCTTCCAGCAGAGCGGCCGCTTCGCTGAGGGCCTGGGGGCTGGAAAGCTTCTCCACGAGAGGGTCAGTCTTCTTGAGGCCCAGTTTCTCCCAGAAGGTGGCCGGCTGGCTGAGCTGGGATTCGGGGCTGAGGGTCATGGCGCAGGTGGCCATCTGGGGCATCCGCTCCTTCACCCGGCGGAGGGTGCCGTACTCGAAGGAGGTGAGCACGGCCTTTTCTTCCAGCCCGGCGTCAAGGACGGCGTCGATGACCCGGTCCACGATCTCTTCGTCCCGGTCAAAGTAGGGCTTCAACTCAATATGTATCATCCTGAAGTCCTGCGCGACTTCCAGCACCTCTTCGAGGGTGGGGATCTTTTCGCCCGCGAACTCCGGGCTTTTCCATTTTCCGAAATCCAGCTGGCGCAGGTCGTCGAAGTCCATATCCGGGATGTTGCCGTGGACGCCGGTCTTGAGGTCGGTGAGGTAATCGTGGGCCACCACGAGATGACGGTCTCTGGTGATCTGAACGTCACACTCGAAGCCGTCCGCACCCAGCGTCTTTGCCAGACGGAACGCGGTCAGCGTGTTTTCGGGGGCCAGATGGGACGCGCCGCGATGGGCGATGATGAGAGGGCGCATGGCATGGACCTCCTTAAAAGACAAAAGTTGAAAAATGCGATGCCGTTACCCATGATACACGTTTTCACAAATTTCGTCAATGACGGCGTTTCGGTCAGGAAGGCAGGCGAAAATGGGGCGAAAGTACGACTTTTACCGTCAAAACGACGAAAATTTAAGCTGGATTTTAGCACTTTTCACGAGAAAAAACCAAAAATCGGCCCATTTCTCTCCCATCTGTTTCTTCCCAACGGACAATTCCTATGGTAAGATTATAGTGTAACAGGACGGCAGACAGCCTGCCAATGACCAAAAGAAAAGATACCTACGGAATAAGGGAAATGGAGAGTTTTGCTATGACTGAGTTCAAGCCCATCAAGGAAGGCAAGGTCCGTGAGATCTACGACAACGGCGACAGCCTCATCATGGTCGCCACCGACCGCATCTCTGCATTCGATGTTATCTTAAAGAATAAAGTCACCAACAAGGGCAAGGTGCTGACCCAGATGAGCAAGTTCTGGTTCGACTACACCCGCGACCTGCTGCCCAACCATATGCTGAGCGTGGACGTGAAGGAGATGCCCGAGTTCTTCCAGCAGCCCCAGTACGAGGGCCGCAGCATGATGTGCCGCAAGCTGACCATGCTGCCCGTCGAGTGCATCGTCCGCGGCTACATCACCGGCAGCGGCTGGGCCAGCTACCAGAAGACCGGCAAGGTCTGCGGCATCCAGCTGCCCGAGGGCCTGAAGGAGTCCGAGAAGCTGCCCGAGCCCATCTACACCCCCTCCACCAAGGCTGAGATCGGCGACCACGACGAGAACATCTCCTACGAGCAGAGCATCGACGTGCTGGAAAAGCTGTTCCCCGGCAAGGGCGAGGAGTACGCCACCAAGCTGCGTGACTACACCATCGCGCTGTATAAGAAGTGCGCTGAGTATGCCCTCTCCCGCGGCATCATCATCGCCGACACCAAGTTTGAGTTCGGTCTGGATGAGGAGGGCAGTGTCATCCTCGGCGACGAGATGCTGACCCCCGATTCCTCCCGCTTCTGGCCGCTGGAGGGCTACGAGGCCGGCCACGGTCAGCCCTCCTTTGATAAGCAGTTCGTCCGCAACTGGCTGCTGGCCAACCCCGACAGTGACTATGACCTGCCGCAGGACGTTATCGACAAGACCATCGCCAAGTATGAGGAAGCTTACGAGATGCTGACCGGCAAGAAGCTGTAAGCACTTCCATAAATTCAACATCTGCCGCCCGCTTTGTGGAAAACGAAGCGGGCGGTTTTTGTGCGAAAAACTTTTTCCTCTTGAACGGCGCGGTGGGCAGTGTTACAATAGCACAAGTAATGGGCAGAGAAACGGCCCTTCGTGTGAGAAGAGAGTGCCGCGCGGACGGCGAAAGGAAACAGTCAAATGGAGATCAGCACGCGGGAAAAGATCTTGCAGATCGTCAGTCGATACGTTATCATCACCCTGAGTATCAGCATCATGACCATCGGCGTATACTTCTTCAAATTCCCCAACAACTTCGTCTTCGGCGGCGTGACCGGCGGCGCGGCCCTTGTGGCAAAGCTCACGCCCCTGTCGGCCTCAGCTTTTTCGTCCTGTGCCAATATCCTCCTGCTCATTCTGGGCTGGATATTCCTCGGCAGGGATTTTGCCATCAGCACCGGCTGGGCTACCGTCGTCATGACGGCAGAGCTGGCCCTTTTTGAAAAATATGTCCCCCTCAGCGGCCCCCTGTCCAACCAGCCCATGCTGGACCTGGTCTTCGCCATCGCCCTGCCCGCCATTGCGTCGGCTCTGCTCTTCAACGTGGGCGCGTCTTCCGGCGGCACCGATGTCGTCGCCCTCATCCTGAAAAAATACACCCATATGAAGAACACCGGCGAGGCGCTTTTTATCACCGACTTCGTCATGGTGCTGGCAGCCTGCTTCGTCTTCGACCTCTACACCGCTCTCTACTCTTTCGTGGGTCTGACGGTCAAGAGCCTCGTCGTCGATGCCGTCCTCGAGCAGATGAAGATGTGCAAAGCCATCCTCATCATCTGCGACGACAAAGACCCCATCTGTGACTTCGTCATGCGCAAGCTGGTGCGCGGCGCGACCTATACGCCCTGCTACGGTGCCTACACCGACCGGCCCCACTATATGATCTATACGACCCTCACCCACCGCGAGGCGTTGCAGCTGCAGGCATTTATCCATAAGGAAAACCTCAACGCCTTTATCTCGATGCTCAGCACCACCGAGGTGTTCGGCAAGGGTTTCAACCACGCATAAAAAATAATCAGCAGGATAAGCACATCTGTGTCATTCCTCGGAGAGGAGTGACACAGGTGGGCTTTTTTGTTTGCACTCAAATGTGCTATAATAAGAAAAATGTCGTTATTTGGTGAGGAGGCTGGAATCGAATGGACTTGAAGGAGCAAAAGTACGTCTGCACCCTTGCGGAATGCAAGAGCCTGACCCGCGCCTCGGAGCGGTTGTATATCTCACAGCCTGCACTGAGCCTGTACATCAATAATGTGGAAAAGATTCTGGGGGCGCGGCTGTTCGAGCGGAATGGCCGGAAATTCGAGCTGACGTGGCTGGGCAAGCAGTATGTGGAAAAGGCTTCTCAGATGCTGGAGCTGGAACGGCAGTTCGAGGCGGTGATGCGGCAGGCGGAGCAGGAGAATGCCGGGCAGGTGCGGATCGGTATCGCACAGCGGCGCGGCATCTGGTTTCTGCCGGCGGTACTGTCGGTGTACGAGCGGGAGTGGCCGCAGGTGGATGTGGTCATCCGGGAAGGAAATCTGGCCGATTTGACCATCATGCTGAAAAACCGGGAGCTTGACCTTGTGGTGCTGAGCCGGAGCGACGTAACGTCCGAGATGGAGGCTGTCCCGCTGGGCATGGAAGATTTTCTGCTGATACTGCCCGGAGACCACCCGCTGAACGAAAAGGCGGTCCCCGTCGAAGGCTCAATGTTCGACTTCCTTGACCCGCACCTTCTGAGCGGTGAGACGATATTTCTGAACACCGAGATGCAGAGCGCCCGGCGGGTGGAAGAGAAGATCCTGAAAGATCACAAGGTCAAGCCGGGCCGCATCCGGGTAGTACGCAATATGGAGCTTGGCGCACAGCTGGTGGCCGAGGGTCTGGGCGTGGGTTTTATCCGGCAGGGCTATCAGAAGAACATCCACTATCCGAAGCCGGTGAAATACTACACCATCGACATTTCCAGGTACGGACAGGACGTTGTGGTGGCCTACCGCCGGGATGTGGAGCTGACCAAACCCATGCGAGCGATGATCATGCAGATGAAGGATGCGGCAGAGGAGTATTTGAAGCTCTGATAAACTGAACATAAGAATTCCAAAATGAAGATATAATTTTTTCAAAATGTACAAAGCACCTCCGGTTTGGTAAACTGAAAGTACCAAAAAACGGAGGTGCTTATTATGTTGGAGGAAAAACTGGAGCGAAGCGTTGAGCAGAGCGCAGCTGCCCTGACTGCAATGGCAGACGACTTCTTCGACCACCCGGAAGTGGGTCTGCAGGAGTTTCATGCATTTGAGACCCTGACCGGCTGGCTGGAAAAAGAAGGCTTCACTGTGGAGCGAGGCATTGCTGGTATGGATACCGCGTTCCGAGCCGTCTGGAAGCACGGCGAGGGCGGCCCGAACATCGGCCTGCTCTGCGAGTACGATGCTCTGGCCGGTCTGGGCCACGCCTGCGGCCACCACATGCAGGGACCGGCCATTCTGGGCGCAGCCAAGGCACTGAAAGATGCAGCCATCGACGCACCGTATACCATCACGGTCTACGGCACGCCTGCCGAAGAGACCATCAGCGGCAAGGTCGTGATGCTGGAAAACGGCTGCACCTTTGAGGAGCTGGATGTGGCGCTCATGATGCACGGCGGCCCGGCCACGCAGGTGGACGTCAAGTCGCTGGCACTCAACAAGCTCAAGATCATCTACCACGGTGTCTGCTCTCACGCAGCGCTCAAGCCCGAAAAGGGCCGCAGCGCACTGGACGGCCTGATCCTGGCCTGTCAGGGCGTCGAGTTCCTGCGGGAGCATGTCCCCTCGGACGTTCGGATGCACTACACCATCGTCAACTGCGGCGGCACGGCGGCAAATGTGGTACCCGGCTATGCAGAAGCGAGTATGTATGTCCGCTCCTACAACCGCACGGAGTTAGACGGCGTGGTGGCCCGCGTCAGGAAGGTACTTCAGGGCGCGGCCATGATGACCGAGACGGAAGTGGAGATCATCGAGGAAAAGAGCCTCGACAACAAGATCCCGGTGCTGGCTCTCAACGAGCTGGTGATGGAGCAGGCCGAGAAGGTCCATGCTCCCTGCATCCGTCCGGCCCGCCAGAAGACCGGCTCCACCGACTTCGGCAACGTGATGCGCCATGTGCCCGGCACCTGCATCCGCGTGGCCTTTGTCCCGGAGGGCGCAGCGGCTCACTCGCAGGAGTATCTGGACGCCGGCAAGACCGAAGCGGCCCACAATGCGGTGGTCTACGGCGCAAAGATCCTGGCTCTGACGGGCGCACAGCTCATTGAAGACCCGGAAAAGCTGGAAGCCATCAAGAAGGAATTCCATGAGAATCTGGCCAAAGAACTGAACGGCCAGAGCTGACGCTTTGGTGTGTCAAAAGAGAGGAATAAATTATGGAAACGAAAAAGAAACAATTCAAGATGCCGCATACCTTCGTCATCATCGGCATCATCATCCTGCTTGCGGTCCTGCTGACCTGGATCATCCCGGCAGGCTCCTACACCCGCTTCGAGAACGAAGCAGGCATCAAGGTCATCGACCCCAACGATTTCAACTACATTGATCAGACTCCCGTCAACCCGCTTGAAATTCCTCTGTACATCGTCAAGGCCTTCATCAAGCGCATTGATCTGATGCTGGTCATCATGTTCGCAGGCGGTGCTTTCCACATCCTGACCAAGACCGGCGCACTCCACGCCGTGGTGGCCAAGATGGCGAAGATCTTCTCCACCCGCGTCTATCTGTTCCTGCCCATCCTGACGCTGGTGTTCGGCCTCATCTGCACCACGCAGGGCGTCAACCTGTTCATTGCCTTTGCGCCCATCATGGTCATGATGGCCTTTGCGATGGGTCTGGACTCCATCACCGGTGCATCCATCATCCTGCTGGGCGGCGCGATCGGCTTCTCCACTGGCCCTCTGAACATCAACACCACCATCGTGGCTCAGAAAATCGCCGGTCTGCCGCTGTATTCCGGCGTGGGATACCGCTTTATCTGCTTTGCTGTGTTCTATGTTATCACCAACATCTACCTCATCCGCTACGCACTGAAGATCCAGAAGAACCCCGAACTCAGCCCCATGTACGAGCTCGACAAGACCAGCGAGTTCCGCGACGCTGCGGACCTCGACTCCTTCGGCAAGCTGGACGCCCGCAAGATCCTCATCATGCTGGTCTTCTTCGCATCCCTTATCCTCATCGTCTACGGCGGCATCAAGCTCGACTGGGATATGTCTGAGACCGCATCTGTCTTCCTCGCACTGGCTGTCATCGAAGGCGTACTGGGCGGCTTTGGCCCCTCCGCAATCTCCAAAGAGTTCCTTGAGGGCTGCAAGAAGATGCTGGGCGCTGCCTTCATCATCGGCATGGCACAGGCCATCAGCAGCATCATGAACGCCGGTCACATCACCGATACCGTTGTCCATGCACTGGCAAACGGCCTGAACTTCGTCCCCACCATCCTGCTCGGACCCGCCATGCTGCTGGCAAACACCATTATCAACGTCTTCCTGACTTCCGGCAGCGGTCAGGCCGCAGCTGTCATTCCCATTCTGGCACCTCTGGCCGACCTCGTGGGCGTTACCCGCCAGACTGCGATCCTTTCCTTCAATTTCGGCGACGGCTTCTGCAACTACGTCCTGCCCACTTCCACCGCTCTGATGGGCATCATCAGCGCCGTGAACATCCCCTATGACCGTTGGATGAAGTTCATGTGGAAGCTGTTCCTCATCTGGCTGGCCGTCGGTTCTGTGATGCTGATGATCGCACAGGCGATCCACCTCGGCCCCATGTAAACCGGAAGGCGGCAAAAAATCAGACTATGGCGTCAACAATAAAGGAAATCAAAAATCCATGGCTCCGGACGCTGGCGGAGTATGGCCTCATCACCGTCAGCATCTGGATCATGGTCATCGGCATCTACTTTTTCAAATTCCCGAACCACTTCGCCTTCGGCGGCGTGACCGGCTTTTCCACCGTGTTCAGCCAGCTGCTCCACTGCTCGGCAAGTACCTTCACCACCGTGGCCAACTACGCGCTGCTGGTGCTGGGCTTCATCTTTCTGGGCAAGAGTGTCGGCGTCCGCACTATTTATGCGACCATCGTGATGTCGGTGAGCCTGCAGGCACTGGACGCGCTGGTGCCGATGCACGGTACTCTGACCGACCAGCCGATGCTGGAGCTGGTATTTGCCATTATGCTCCCGGCGATCGGTTCGGCGATCCTGTTCAACATCGACGCATCCTCGGGCGGCACGGATGTCATCGCCATGATTCTGAAAAAGTACACCAGCATGAACATCGGCTCTGCCCTGATGGCAGCGGATGTGGCGGCTGTGGGCCTCTCGTTTGCAATGTACGGCCCCTCCACCGGTCTGTTCTCCGTCATGGGTCTGGTGGCCAAGTCGATGGTGGTGGACAACGTCATCGAGAATATGAACCTCTGCAAGTGCTTCAACATCGTGTGTGAGCACCCGCAGCCCATCTGCAACTTCATCATCCACGAGCTGAACCGCAGTGCGACCACCTTTGAAGCGCGCGGCGCGTACTCTGACGCCCACAAGACGGTCATCATGACCACCATGCGGCGCAGTCAGGCCATCCGCCTGCGCAACTTCATCCGCCAGCAGGAGCCGACAGCCTTTATCATGATAGAAAATTCCAGCGAGATCATCGGTAAGGGCTTCAGCCCCGTGTAAAAAAGGACTTTTCCGCAGCAGGCAAAACGCACAGCCAGTGGTTTTGCCTGTTTTGCACTACCCATTCCTTTTTTGGATGGATAAGGATTCCATCTTTTCATTTCACAAATGCCGCCGGGTGCGGTAGGATAGAGCTGAGAAAAAGGCAAAAACAGCGCCGGATGGCATCTCGTGCAGGAAAGGAGGGAAAATGGAAGAGAAAATGCGCCAGCAGCATGACCAAATGGAATAAATCTTGTGTACAAGAGAAATTTTTGGCGATTCTTAACGAATATTAAGACTGACGCTATGCCTTTTGTAAGATTGTCCGATTATGATAGAACCATCAGGAGCGGCGCAGTGAGGTGCCGCCCCGCAAGTACGGTATAACGATTGAAGAAACCACCTGTCAAGGAGGAAAAAAGCATGGAGATCAAGAAAGCAGCCACGGCTGGCACTCTGGAATCCAGCGACTGCATGGTGACCGTGGAGCCGGGTGAGGGCAAGATCGATTTCTCCCTCGAAAGCTCCGTCATCCACCAGTACGGCAACCAGCTGCGCAAGGTCGCGCTGGAGACCCTGAAGAATCTGGACATTGACAACGTCCGCATCACCATCGTGGACAAGGGCGCACTGGACTGCACCCTGAAGGCCCGCATCGAGGGCGCGGTGTTCCGCTCTGTTGACCAGTATGAGAATCTGCCTTGGGGAGGTGCCATTCGATGAATAATCCGAACAAGAAGCGCCTGCGCCGCACGATGATGTTCCTGAATGCGCAGAAGCCCGGCCTCATCAAAGACCCTTACATCTATAAGGCCGACTCCCTGATGCTGGACCTGGAGGACGCTGTGGCCGAGAACCAGAAGGATGTCGCCCGCTTCAGCCTGTATCACGCCCTGAAGACCGTGGACTACCGCGGTGCAGAGCGGGTCGTCCGTATCAACGGTCTGGACACCCCCTACTGGCGGGAAGACATCCGCGCCTGCGTGGCCGGCGGCTGCGATTCCATCCGCATCCCCAAGACCGAGCACGCCGAGGATGTCCGCCGCGTGGCTGCTGCCATCGCCGAGGACGAGAAGACCTATGGCCGTCCCGAGGGCGAGGTCCTCATCATCGCCGCTCTGGAGTCTGCCCGCGGCGTCATGAACGCTCTGGAGATCTGCGAGAGCGATGAGCGCCTGTTCGGCATCGCACTGTCCGGCGGCGACTACACCAAGGACCTGCAGACCCACATCACCGGCACCGGCATCGAGCTGATGGGTGCCCGCCAGCAGATGATCATTGCCGCCCGCGCCGCAGGCGTGCAGTGCTTCGACACCGTCTACACCGACCTGAAGGATATGGATGGCTTCCGCAAGGACGTGGAGAACATCCACCTGATGGGCTTCGATGGCAAGTCCATCATCAACCCCCGTCAGATCCCCATCGTGCATGAGATCTTTACTCCCACCCAGAAGGACATCATCTTCGCCGAGAAGGTCGTCAAGGAGATCGACTCCAAGAAGGCTCTGGGCATCGGCGTCTTCACCGTGGACGGCAAGATGATCGACATCGCCTTCTACGACGGTGCAAGGCGCACCATCGATCTGGCAAAGGCATCCGGCGTGTATAAGGGGGATTTGTAATTATGTTGAACGCAGTCGGCAGAGAAATTCCCGAAGAGATCCTCGAGCGCACCGGCAAAGAGGTCTTCCAGGGCAACAATTATAAAGACGGCAAGGCCTTCCAGAAGGCCAGCCCGAAGGTCACCCCCGTGATGCGCAATGACCACGACAAGATGGTCAAGGACATCCACGAGGCTCTGGTCAAGTGCAATGCCCACGACGGCATGACCGTCTCCTTCCACCACCACTTCCGCGAGGGCGACCTCGTGGTCTGCATGGTCATGGAAGAGATCCACAAGATGGGCTTCAAGAACATCACCCTGAGCGCAAGCTCTCTGGGCAAGGCTCATGACGCCCTCGTCCCCATGATCGAGGACGGCACCATCGTCAACATCGAGTCCTCCGGCGTCCGCGGCAAGATCGGCGATGCCATCTCCCACGGCAAGCTGAAGGGCCTGGCCACCATGCGCAGCCACGGCGGCCGCGTCCGCGCCATCGAGACCGGCGAGACCCATATGGACATCGCCTTCATCGGCGCACCCTCCTGCGACGAGTACGGCAACTGCTCCGGTATGGGCGGCAAGACCAACTGCGGTGTCCTGAGCTATGCTTACGTGGACGCTGAGATGGCTGACTATGTCGTCGCTGTCACCGATTGCCTCGTGGACTACCCCAACTACCCCGCAGAGATCAACCAGACCAAGGTGGATTACGTCTGCGTCGTGGACCAGATCGGCATCCCCGAAAAGATCGCTACCGGCGCTGCAAAGCCCACCACCGACCAGCGCAAGATCCTGATGGCCGAGTACTGCACTCAGGTCGTTGCAAACACCCCCTACTTCAAGGACGGCTTCTCTTATCAGACCGGTGTCGGCGGCGCATCCATCGCCTCCACCATCTCTCTGTCCAAGATCATGGAAGAGAAGAACATCCACATGGGTCTGGGCGTCGGCGGTCTGACCAAGCCCATGTGCGAGCTGCTGGACCGCGGTCTGGCCCGCAAGCTGGTGGATACCCAGGACTTCGACCTGGACGCTGTCAACAATGTCCGCACCAACCCCAACCACTTCCCCATCTCTGCCGGCGAGTACGCAAGCCCGATGAACAAGGGCGCGTTCGTCAACAAGCTGGATTACGTTATCCTGGCCTCTCTGGAGGTTGATACCCACTTCAACTGCAACGTCGTCGTCGGCTCCGATGGCATCATCACCGGCGCACAGGGCGGCCATCCCGATACCGCACAGGGTGCAAAGTGTACCATCGTCATCGCTCCTCTGCTGCAGGGCCGCATCCCGGCCATCTGCACCGACGTGACCACCGTCACCACCCCGGGCGAGAGCGTGGACATCGTCGTCACCGACTACGGCGTGGCCGTCAACCCCCGCCGTCCCGACCTGCTGGAGGCTCTGAAGGCCGCTGACTGCGTGCCTCTGAAGACCATCGAGGAGCTGCGCGACATCGCCTACTCCATCGTCGGCGAGCCGGAGAAGGTCCAGTTCGGCGACCGCATCGTGGGCATCATCGAGGCCCGCGACGGCACTGTCATGGACGTCGTCCGCGAAGTCAAGCCTTTCTCTTTCCGCGAAGATTGAGTGATATGGCGTAAAAGCGGGAATGTGGCTTGCCAACCACGCTTCGGAATGGATTCACGGAGATTCCTTCGCTCTTCTCACCCCCGCTTTTGCGGCTAAATATGCACACAAACTTCATGCGATTCTCCTTTTTCAAGGTTTTGTGTTTTATACCGGCATAAAACCAGAGAGCAGCCAACTGCACCGCGCGCAGTTGGCTGCTCTTCTTTGTTTCTATGAAAAAATAAATGACGCTCTTACGGCACGAAACGATAGCCGACGCCGCGGATGGTGATGATGTGCTGGGGCGTGCGGGCGTTGTCCTCGATCTTGCTGCGCAGGCGGTTGATGTAGACCATGATGGCGTTGTCGTCTACAGCGATGAGGTTGCCCCATATCTGCTCGTAGATCATGTCCTTGGTGAACACCTGCTGCGGGTGGCGCACGAAGAGCAGCAGCAGGCTGCGCTCTTTTTCGGAGAGGTTCAGCTCCACATTGTTTTTATAAAAGCGCATGGTGGTGGTGTCGCAGAGGAAAGGCCCGCAGCTGATCTGCTGGTTGTTCTCCTGCGAGAAGCTCTTGCTGCGGCGGATGAGGGCCTTGACCTTTGCGCCCAGAATCTGGGGGCGGAAGGGCTTGGTGACATAGTCGTCAGCGCCCAGCGAGAGGCCGTACATGAAATCGTAGTCCTCGTTGCGGCCGCTGATGATGATGACCGGCGTGGTGACGCCGTTGCGCCGGATGGTCTGGATGACATCGAAGCCCTCCATGTCGCCCAGCGTGATGTCCATCAGGATCATATCCAGCGTGCTGCTCTGCCGCGCGATGAGGTCCAGCGCCGCCGCGCCGCTGTTGACGACGAGAGGGTCCATCTCATTGCTTATCATAACTTTCGATAAAAGTTTGCAAATCGCTGGATCATCGTCTACAATAAGAACATGATACGACATGATAACTCCCTGCACTTTTCTGACCGGAAAAGTTGTTTCAATTGTGATAAATAAAATTATAACATCTTTAGACAGGAAGAGCAAGACCGCCCCAAAGGAGGACTCGATATGAAGGAGAACGCCCCGAAAAAGACATGGTTCCAGACGCTGCGCACCCTGTGGGTGCCGCTGGCCATCGGCGTCGTCACGGTAGCCGCACTGGCTGTCGTGGTGGGTATGGTGTGGAAGGACTACCGTACCGCCATGATGGACAGCCAGACGAGGCAGATGGAGCTGGTGGTGCAGAGCACCGCCGACAGCATCCGCGTCCTGCTGGAAGAATACGCCGACCGGCTGGACTCCATCGCCGGAAAAGCACAGGCCAGCAAAGCGTTCCGCCCCACGGTGGCCCGGAGCGATACCATCCGGGACGTCTGGCTGGAAAACAGCAACGGCGAGGTCATCTACAGCTGCTACGGCCTCAGCGCCGTCTGCGATGTCCTCATCACCCGGACGGAGGACATCGCCTACTGGCAGTACCACAGCGGTGACGAGCACTATCTTGTGATGAAGAAGAAGGCCGGGGATGAGACAGCCTGTCTCGTGGTAGACTCCACGGTCATGTATCAGCAGCTCATCTCGGAGATCCATGTCGGCAGGAACGGCTACATCATGATAAAGAATGACGATAACCTTGTGGTCATGCACCCCGAAGCCGTTCAGTGGGGCATCAAGGTCGTGGAGGGCCGCCAGCGCATCTATCAGGGGAAGGAACTGGACATGAGCAGTCTGAGTGAGCTGCTGCGCGCGCAGCAGGAAGAGGAATCCGGCACGCTGGACTACTACTCCTACTGGTGGGCCGACCCGGCTCTGCCCCGGGTGCATAAGATCAGCGCCTTCCGTCATCTGGACGTGGGGGGCAGCTTCTGGATCGTCAGCGCCGTGGTGGACTACGACGATTTCTACGAGCCGGTACAGCAGAGCTTCGTGAAGGTGGCCCTCATCTTCGGCGGCGTGGCGCTGGTGCTGGTGCTCTTCATGTTCCAGATGTTCCGGCTGCAGGAGCGTGACCGCCGCAGCGCCACCGAGATCAGCGATCTGAAGACCCTGAACCAGACCCTCGAAGAGCTCCACCGCAGCGAAGAGTCGCTGGCCCACGGCCAGCGGCTGCAGATGATGGGGACCCTCACCGGCGGCATCGCCCATGAGTTCAATAACTTCCTGACCCCCATCACCGGCTATGCCGACCTCATCATGGCCGACGCCGACCCGGGCAGCGAGATCTATGACAACGCGATGGAGATCAGTGAGGCGGCGCAGAAGGCGCAGGAGGTCGTGAAACAAATTTCCTCCATGAGCCGGAAAAACGTGGAGACGGTCTACGACGCCGTGTCGGTGGAGGGACTGCTTCATCGGACCCGGAAGCTGGTGGAGACGAACTGCCCGAAGAACGTGGAGCTGAAGGAAGAAAATGAGCTGAGCGGCGAATGCGTTCTGGGCAATGCGACCCAGCTGCAGCAGGTGCTGCTGAACATCAGCATCAACGCCATCCACGCCATCGGCACCGAGGGCGGAAAGCTGACCATCCGGGGCAGTGTCGTGCCGCGCAGTGAGCTGGCGGCGCTCTTCCCGGAAGAGAAGATCTCCGAGGAATGGTCGAGCTACGTCTGCCTGAGCGTCACCGACACCGGCTGCGGCATGGACAAGGAGACGATGCAGCACATCTTCGAGCCCTTCTTCACCACAAAAAAGACCGGCGAAGGCACCGGCCTCGGCCTTGCTCTGGCGGACCAGATCATCCGCACCCACCGGGGCCGCATCCGGGCGGAGAGCACCATCGGCAGAGGCACGACCTTCTATGTCTATCTGCCGGTGCTGGAGCAGCAGCAGGAGCGCGAACAGCTGCAGTGGGGCGTGGACAGCAAGCTGCGCATCCTGGCGGCGGACGACAACAACAAGGTCCTCGACCTGCTGGACAAAGACCTCAGCGCGCTGGGCCTGAGCGTGTCCACCTGCTCCCGCCGGGGCGAGCTGCGCCAGCTGCTGGAGCAGCAGCCCTTCGACGTCCTCGCCATCGACGAGAGCCTGATGAGCAGCAGCGGCGTGGATTTCTGCATGGCCATCCGGGGCCGCTACCCGGGCATGACCCGCATCGTGATGACCAATGCCCCCACAAGGGAGATCGTGGACGCCCGCAGCCACGGCGTCATCGACGGCTATGTGGTAAAACCGGTGTCGGCGTCTACGCTTCTGGCCCAGATACGGAGCAGCCGGAAAGAGTAAACAGCATCTGTTTTTCGTGAATTTGTGGAATATGCACAGAGGTGTCCTTCATAATTCGGCAATATGATAAAAATGCGGGAATATATTGACAAATATATGGGGGGGGGGTATAATAAGGCCGACAGGCCGACGACCGGAACTGGACAGCCTGCCTGTAAGATCATTCATAATTATGGAGGCAAAAATCATGAAAATGGCAAAGAAGTTTCTGGCCGTCGCCCTCGCCGGCGTTCTGGCACTGTCCCTTCTGACTGGCTGCGGCGCTAGCGTCAAGAGCAAGGACATCGCTGACGCTCTGACCAAGATGGGCGTCAAGGTCGAGCAGAGCAAGGACATGGATAAGACTGCTAAGAGCACCCTGACTGCTATCGAGGCTATCATCAACGCACCCACTAACGCTGCTAAGCCGGATACTGATGCCGACAAGATCAAGCTGAGCAATGCTGTTGTCGCCGCTGATGGCAAGGTCATCAAGACGAAGACCATCACCGACACCACCAACAAGGTCCAGAAGGCTCTGGGTGTGTTCGCCAACGGCTCTGATGCCGAGAAGGCAAACGTTGGCAAGCAGATTCGCGTTGCTCTGGTCGAGATCAAGAATGCCAAGAAGGACGCAAGCCTGCAGGCTGCCTTTGTGAAGGACGCTCTGGTCCAGGCTCAGGAGGGTGACACGACCAACGGCAAGAAGGTTGTTGAACCCGGCAAGCTGGGTACTGCCACGACGAAGGACGGCAAGTACATCCTGGTCGTCATCGTCAACGATGTGGTCGCAAAGACTGCAAACAACTAATTCCCGCTTCCCCATGTGAGGACTGCCGCAAGGCGATATAGGCCCCATAAATAAAGATGACAGCAGGCCCCGGAGTGGAAAACCCCCGGGGCCTGTTGTTTTTTTGATGCAGCTCCGGCTCTATTGTATCCAACCTTCCATACGGAATCTTACAGGATATTAAGGAATTTCTTAACAAACCGTAACGAGAAGGGCTTTGGGCTGTAAGTTTGAGCCTGTATACTGGAACCATAACGAAGGGGAATGGTTCCGGAGGAGAAAACGGAATGCATCCCCGGCAAACGAAAAAAGGAAAGGAAGTACAAACCCATGAGTGATACGATCCTCGCTCTGCTCGGCTTTGCAACGGTGATCGCGGTCATCGTCCTGCTGCTGCGCAATGTCACGGTCCCTGCACTGGCATTCGTCAGCGTCTCGACCATCACCGCAGCCATTCTGGTGGCTACCGGTGCTTTCACCCTGGATGAAATGGCCGGCTTTATCAAGGAGGGCGTCAAGGGCGTCCACGGTACGGCTGTCCTGTTCATCTTCTCCGTCCTGTTCTTCGGCGTCATGACCGATGCAGGCATGTTCGACAAGATCATCGGTGCGCTGATGAAGAAGGTCGGCAACAACGTCGTCGGCGTTGCTCTGATGACCTGCCTCATCGCCATCATCGGCCATCTGGACGGCGGCGGCGCTTCCACCTTCCTCATCACCATCCCCGCCATGCTGCCCGTCTACAAGCGCCTGCACATGCGCCGTGAGACCCTGCTGCTCATCTGCGTCACCGCAATGGGCGTCATGAACCTGATGCCCTGGGGCGGCCCCACCATGCGCGCCGCAAGCGTCATCGAGGTGGAGCCCAACGACCTGTGGTTCCAGCTCATGCCCATGCAGATCGTCGGCCTGGTGCTGGCTGTCGGCACCGCCATCTTCTGGGGCCTGCAGGAGAAGAAGCGCATCGCAAAGCTCGGCGATGCCATCGCTGCTGAGGACGCCGGCAAGTACGACGACTCCGACGACGGCAAGAAGGACGAGACTCTGGCTCGTCCCCAGAACTTCATCTTCAACGTCATCCTGACTCTGGCCGTCATCATCGTGCTGGTTCTGGACATCTTCCCCTCTTACTACGTCTTTATGGTCGGCTGCGCTCTGGGCATTCTGGTCAACTACCGCGGCAAGAAGCTGCACAACTCCATCATCAAGAGCCACGCTTCCGCTGGTCTGAGCATGGCTTCCACCATCCTGTGCGCCGGTGTCTTCCTCGGTGTCCTGAGCAAGAGCGGCATCATGGAGAAGATGGCAGTCGTCATGGCAAGCTTCATCCCGGCATCCATGGGCCGTTTCCTGCCCGTCATCATCGGCGTCCTGAGCGTGCCTCTGGCTCTGCTGTTCGATACCGACTCCTACTTCTACGGCCTGCTGCCCGTTCTGGTCAGCGTTGGCAACCAGTTCGGCGTCAACCCGGCTCACATCGCCATCGCAATGGTCGTCTGCCGCAACTGCGCTACCTTCATCAGCCCGGTGGCTCCCGCTACCTATCTGGGCATCGGTCTGGCCGGTGTCGAGATCAAGGACCACATCAAGTACTGCTTCGGCTGGCAGTGGGGCGTTTCCATCGTCTGCCTCGTCGCTGGTCTGATCCTCGGCGTCATCCACTTCTGATAAACTGAGTTCCCGCCCGGCTGCCCTTCGTTGGACGGCCGGGCATTTTTGCAGAACGATCTTACCACTTTTTCCCAAGGAGGCTGCTGCAATGCGTGAGACCCCAGTCTGCACCGCGGCCGATGCCATCTACAAGCTGGCGGCGGGCAATCTGAAATACCTGAACGCGGAAAACGGGAGCGGCGATATTTCCCGCCGTATCCGGATGTCCACCTGGACGAAGGGCCAGTCGCCCTACGCCATCATCGTCACCTGTTCGGATTCCCGGGTCATCCCGGAGAACATCTTCTCGGCGGGCATCGGTGAGCTGTTTGTCATCCGGCTGGCGGGCAACATCATCGATGACCACCAGCTGGGCAGCATCGAGTACGCTGCCGGCCATCTGGGCTGTCGGCTGGTGGTGGTGCTGGGCCATACCCACTGCGGCGCGGTGGATGCCGCCATCAACTCCGAGCCCTCCGGCTATATCCGCTACATCACGGACGAGATCAAGAAGGCCATCGGGGACGAAACAGACCCCTACAAGGCCAGCTGTCTCAATGTCCGGCACAGTGTGCAGGAGATCGAAAAGAGCCTGTGCATCCATAACATTGAGGAGGAAACGGGCCTGCGGGTCGTCGGTGCGATGTACCACATCGAGGACGGCAGCGTCGAATTCCTGTAAGAAACTCCCAGCATTGCGGCGAAACGGCCCTTTCCCAGACCGGGAAAGGGCCGTTTTTGTATTTGACAATCGACGGCTGTCAGTTTATACTAACGCTGAAAAAGCGGATACAACAGGAGGACAGGACAATGGTTCAGGTAGACCTTATCACAGGATTTCTCGGGGCAGGGAAGACCACCTTCCTGCGCAGATACGCGGCATGGTGGGCCGGGCAGGGCGTCAAAGTCTGTGTGCTGGAAAACGACTTCGGCGCGGTGAACGTGGACGCCATGCTGCTTCAGGATCTGGAGGCCCGGGGCGTGGAGCTGGAGACCATCAGCGGCGGCTGCGACTGCGACACCCACCAGCGCCGGATGCGGACAAAGCTCATCTCCATGGCCATGCGGGGCTTTGAGCGGGTCATCGTGGAGCCCAGCGGCATCTTTGACGTGGACGAGTTCTTCGACGTGCTGCGGGACGAGCCGCTGGACCGCTGGTATCAGCTGGGCAATGTCATCGCCATCGTGGATGCCCTTCTGCCGGAAGAACTTTCCCCGCAGGCAGAATATATCCTCGCTTCCGAGAGTGCATGGGCGGGCAGTGTCCTCCTGAGCCGCTGTCAGCTGGCCTCTGACGCGCAGAAGCAGGGGGCAGAAGCCCATCTGGCCCGTGCGCTGGAAGCCTGCAAGTGCTCCCGGAAGTTTGGCCCGGAGGAAATCATTGCGAAGGACTGGGCCGATTTGACCGGCGACGACATGGCCCGCATCGCAAAGTGCGGCTACCGGCAGGCCAGCTGCGAAAAGCTCCGCTTCGACGCGTACGATGCTTTCACCTCGGCCTACTTCCTCGAGCTGGGCCTGCCCCGTGCTCAGCTGGAAAAGAACATCCCGTCCCTCTTCACCGACCCCGCCTGCGGAAATGTCCTCCGGGTGAAAGGCTTCGTGGAAGACGATGGCCGGTGGTACGAGCTGAATGCTGCCGCCGCCGGTCTGACAGCGGCCCCCATCCCGCAGGGACAGCAGGTGCTCATCGTCATCGGCGAGGGGCTGGACAAGGCCCGGCTGGAAGAAGACCTGAGACGATGATTTTTCCACAATGAAACAGAGAATTGTGCGATATTGATTGCGCCGACCCTCCTGCAGCGTTATAATAGAGAAAAATAGATCAGGAGGCCGTTTCATGAGCATTTCGACCACCCAAAAGCCGACCACCCGCCGCATCGTGGGCATGGTGGTGGGCATCGTCATTATTGGTCTGGGCATCGCCCTCTTCAAGCAGTCCCATCTCGGCAACGACTCCATCAGCGCGCTGAATATGCGCCTTGCCGAGCTGCTGGGCATCTCGCTGGGCGTGCAGAACGTCGCCACCAACATCCTCTTCTTTGCGCTGGAATTCTGGTTCGGGCGCAAGTACATCGGCCTTGGCACCTTCGTCAACGGCATCGGCATGGGGTTCATCATAACCTTCTTCTACGACCCCATTGCCGCGGCCTTCGGCCCGGCAGCGTCCCTGCCGGAACAGCTGGTGTGGGTGGTGCTGGCCGTCCTTGTGACGGCGCTGGGCGCGTCCCTCTACCAGACGGCTGACCTCGGCATCGCGCCCTACGATTACCTCTCGCTGGGTCTGCGGGACTACACGCACTTCCAGTACTTCGGCTGCCGCGTCTTTACCGACGCCTTCTGCGCCCTGCTCTGCTGGCTCCTGGGCGGTCTTGTGGGTCTGGGTACCCTCATCTGCGCGTTCTGCCTCGGACCCTTCATCCAGTTCTTCAACGGCCTCGTCTCCGAGCGGGTCCTGCAGTATAAGCCCGAAAAAGCATGAGCATAACAAAAAAGACATCTGCCGGCGGCAGATGTCTTTTTTGTATCTTACTCGAATTTGAACAGCGGTGTGCCGGTGGAGACGATGCCGCCCGCGATGATATGGAGCTTTGGCAGGTCATCGGCGTTGGTCACGATGATGGCGGTGGTGGTGGGGTGGTTGGCAGCGCGGATGGCGTCCAGATCGACCTTCAGCAGAGCGGTGCCGGCCTTGACCTTCTGCTCTTCCTTGACCAGAGCGGTGAAGCCCTTGCCCTGCATCTCGACGGTGTCCATGCCGACATGGATCAGCAGCTCGATGCCGTCGTCGCTGGTGATGCCGATGGCGTGCAGGGTGGAAGCCACCTGCGTGATGGTGCCGTCAAACGGGGCGTACACGGTGTCGCCGGTGGGCTCAATGCCGCAGCCGGGCCCCAGAATGGCGGTGGCGAACGTCTCATCGGGGATCTGCTCCAGCGGGATCACCGTGCCGTCGATGGGAGCCATGACGGTCATCTTTTCGCCTGCAAATTTCGGGGCGGCATCGTGCTTTCCGCCAAACAGTTTATCAAAAAAGCCCATTGTGAAAATCCTTCCTTCCTGTCATCCGGAAAAATAATAGCGCAGAAGATCGCAAACTCAAAAAGGGCAAGGATACACGGTCTGGTGTATGCTTGCCCCTTTCTCGCATTCTGCGTTGTTCTTTTTAAACCATACCATACCCGGCCGAAAAATTCAATCAGTATCCTGCACAAAGAGAATGCTGAAACTTCGGCGAAACGCCAAAGAAAAACCCGGGCATGGAATTTACATCAGAGCGATGAGCTGCTCGATCTCTTCCATCTTAGTGGCCCAGCTGGTGGCGATGCGGACAACGGTGTGGCTGTCGTCGAACTTCTCCCAGAAGCCGAACTTTGCCTTGCCTTCCAGCGCGGCCAGATGGGTGTTTTCCAGCACGACGAAGAGCTGGTTGGTGGGGGAGTCCATAAAGAAGCGGCAGCCCTTTGCGGCGAGGCCCTTCTTGAGGGCGTTGGCCGTCTCGATGGCGTTGCGGCTGATGCGGGTGTAGAGGTCGTCGGTGAAGAGGACGTCGAACTGGATGCCCATGAGGCGGCCTTTGGCCAGCAGAGCGCCCTGCTGCTTGACCATGGTCATGAAGTGGGCCGGTGCGCCGTGGGGGAAGACCACGGCCTCGCCGCAGAGTGCGCCCACCTTGGTGCCGCCGATGTAAAAGATGTCGGTGAGCCGGGCGAGATCTGCCAGGGTCACATCGGTGCCTTCGCTCACCAGCGCGTAGCCCAGACGTGCGCCGTCCACGAAGAGGGGCATGTGGTAGGTGTGGCAGACAGCGGACAGGGCCTCGAGCTCAGCCTTGCTGTACAGGGTGCCGTACTCGGTGGGGTGGGAGATATACACCATGCCGGGGAAGACCATGTGGTCGTGGTTCGAGTCGGCGTAGAAGGTCTTGCAGAAATCCTCCACCGTGGCGGCGTCCAGCTTGCCGTTTTTCTGGGGCAGGCCGATGACCTTGTGGCCGGTGAACTCGATGGCACCTGCCTCATGACCGGCCACATGGCCGGTGGCGGCGGCGACGACGCCCTCCCAGCGGCGGAGCGTGGAGGCGATGACGATGGAGTTGGCCTGGGTGCCGCCGGAGATGAAGAAGACATCTGCCTCGGGGCAGGCGCAGGCGGCGCGTATCTTCTCTTTTGCGCTGGCACAGTAGGGGTCGGTGCCGTAGCCGGACACCTTCTCGAAGTTCGTTTCCGTCAGCTTCTGCAGGATGGCGGGATGCGCACCCTCGCAGTAGTCGTTCTCAAAATACAGCATATTCTTTCCCTTTCCTTTATTACGATAAAGAAGATGATTCTATTGTGAGCCAGGAACGCACGTTTGTCAACCCTTTGAAACCATGGAAAAATGCCCACCCTTTGCTGTATCTTTAATTTATTTGTGGTATACTTTTACAGTGGTATCGAATATAGATCGGGAGGGACAGCAAATGAAGCAGATGCTCCGGAAAAAGGACGTCTGGGTACTTTTGGCGGCGCTCATCGGGGCGTTCGCCTGTGTGACGCTCATCCAGTTCATCAGCGGCCGCATCGACGGTGTGGCCTCGATGGTGTTCCTGCTGGCGGTGTTTTTTGTTTCCATGTACACCGACGGCTACTGGTGGGGCGTGGCCGGTTCTGTCATCAGCGTGCTGGCGGTCAACTTCGCGTTCCGCACGCCCTACTTTGCCTTCAACTTCACCATCCCGGAGAACATCTTCTCCGGCGTGGTGATGCTGGTGGTCTCCTTTATGACGAGCACCCTGACCACCCGCATCAAAAAGCAGGAGCAGCTGCGGATGGAGAGCGAGACGGAGAAGATGCGGGCCAACCTCCTGCGGGCTGTCTCCCACGACCTGCGCACCCCGCTGACGTCCATCTACGGGGCCTGCTCTACGGTCATCGACAACTACGACTCGCTGGGCCGGGAGCAGAAGATAAAGCTCCTTTCCGAGGCCTGTGCCGACGCCCAGTGGCTCAACCGGATGGTGGAGAATCTGCTCTCCGTCACCCGCATCGACGCCGACGGCGTCGCCATCCAGAAGACGCCCACCGTGCTGGAAGAGCTGGTGGATACGGTGCTGGTGCGGTTCCAGAAGCTCCACCCCGGCGTACCGGTGGAAGTAAAGCTTCCGGATGACTTCATCGTCATCCCGATGGACTCCATGCTCATCCAGCAGGTGCTGACGAACCTTTTGGAAAACGCGGTGCTCCACGCCAAGGGGATGACCCGCCTGACGCTGCGGGTGTTCACGCTGGGGCAGCGGGCGGTGTTTGAAGTCGTTGACAACGGCTGCGGCATCCCGAAAGAGCGGCTCAAGACCCTCTTCACCGGCACGACCCTGACGCAGGATACCTCGTCGGGCGGCAAGCACGGCATGGGCATCGGGCTGTCGGTGTGCGCGGCCATCATCAAAGCCCACGGCGGCGAGATAAAGGCCGAGAGCACGCCCGGCGAGGGTACGACCATCCGGTTCTGGCTGGAGACCGAAGAAGTGGATACGGAGGAAACAGAGGATGAGCAATAATAAATTCAAGGTACTTATCATCGAGGATGAGGCGAACATCTGCAGCTTCATCCAGACCCTGCTGGAGACCAACGGCTATCAGGCACTGGTGGCCCAGACCTGCGTGATGGGCATGACCATGTTCATCTCCTATAACCCGGACCTCGTCATCCTGGACCTCGGCCTGCCCGACCGGGACGGTCTGGACGCCATCCGCTCCATCCGGCAGAAGTATCTGACCCCCATCATCGTCCTGTCGGCCCGCACCACCGAGCAGGATAAGATCGAGGCCCTCGACCTCGGTGCCAACGACTATATCACCAAGCCCTTCGGCACCGGCGAGCTGCTGGCCCGGGTGCGGGCTGCGCTGCGGGTGAACCGCTATGGCGGCGGGAGCTTGCCCGGCGGGGTGTTCAGCGCACAGGGCCTCACCATCAACTACGAGCGCCGCA
>ERZ791902.366-NODE-366-length-35397-cov-3.632194_pt1 | contig 35397 bp, 27 predicted proteins | sample MGYA00510149_ERZ791902 | MGnify/ENA primary metagenome ERZ791902 (study PRJEB30046, sample SAMN00792060) | human gut metagenome | study: EMG produced TPA metagenomics assembly of the A metagenome-wide association study of gut microbiota in type 2...
AAAAAATACCCCACAATCATTAGACTACTTTGTCTAACAATTATAGGGCACTTCACTAAACAGGCGAGGAAAATTTGATCAACTTCTATTTGACCACCGGCAACCCGGCAAAATCCGCATATGAATCAGTCGCAGTTTTGACCATGTCGATTATCCAACCGATTTCAAAAATATTTAACGTTATGAGCCTTAGAAAGTCTTTGCCCCATTTGCCTTATGGATTTCCGCCCAAGCCAAAAAGAACGCGCATTTTCTTGCTGCAAACTTTCATCATCGTTAATCATCCCTATCCTAGTCATCATCATGGATAAAAGGCAGCATCAATAATAAGACTATGGCTGCGGATATCTGAATGAGAAATTTCATCCAATCACCTTTTCTCTAAAAAACGCTTCATCTATATGCCCCGATTTTACACCGCTCGAATAAAAAGTACAATCAGTCGATCAAAAGAAGCCAAGTTCTTGAAATCATTTGCTATTATTCCATCAGTCCAAACATCAGTATGCCGGCTGCGACTGCAACGTTGAGCGATTCGGCATGTCCTTTGATCGGGATATAAAGGTTAAGGGAAGTTTCTTTCAACAGTTTCTCACTCATTCCGTTGCCTTCGTTTCCCATGACAAGCGCAAAGTCGCTGTGACGTCCGACTTGATCATAGGAACGGGCCTGATCGTTCAGCTCGCTGCCAAAGACCGGCAGTTTGCGCTGCTTGAATTCTTTAGCCCATTCGATCAGGTTTCCGGAACAAAGCTTCAAATGAAACTGGCTGCCCTGCATGGCCCGAACGACTTTCGGCTGAAACATGTCGGCACACCCTTCCCCAAAGACTACGCCGGAAAAGCCGCAGGCATCGGCAGTCCTGACCATCGTTCCGATGTTTCCGGGGTCTTGCACTCCGTCCAGAAACAGCCACGCGCCGGTTGCTTTTTTAGGTTTCTCCTCTGCATTTTCAGGAAGATTCACAACGGCAAAGATACCTTGCGGACTCGGCGTTTCGCTCAGATGCTTTGCCACGTTGTCGGAAATTTCGATAACCTCAACGTTGTCTGGAACTTCAAGCTCGTTTCTGTGTTTAAAATCTTGCGTCACCAGGATTTCCGAAATCGGCTGATCAAAAAGAATCGCTTCTTTGACCAGATGCCATCCGTCAAGCATATATTTTCCCTGCTTGATTCGCGCCTTTTTTTGCGAAAGTTTTTTCCAGTCCTTGACACGCTGATTGGATGATGATGTGATAATATCCATGCTAATTCCTCTTTTCCAGAATTTTTCTTGTCCGTTCCTTGTCATGATTCAGCTGTTCGATCAAATCCTTTGCGCTGCTGAACTTCTTCATCCCGCGCAAAAGCTCGATCCACTCGACAAAAACGTTTTTTCCGTAAACCATGTCCGAAAAATCGAGCAGGTTGATTTCGATCGTTTTTTCAAAGTGATTGCCAAACGTTTCGTTGCGACCAATTGATGCCATCCCCATGTAGCGTTTTTCTTCGCCTTCAAATCTGACGAAAACCGCATACACGCCTTCGGCAGGTATCATGACCGGCTCTTTTGTTTCAAGATTCAGCGTCGGAAAACCCAGCTTTCGCCCACGCTCAAAGCCGTGCACTACCTGACCGCTTGTTTCGTACGAATAGCCCAAAAGATCTGCTGCCATTTTGACGTTTCCTTTCCGGAGCGCTTTTCTGATTCTTGTCGAACTGATCTTTTCTCCGTCATCAAGCATGTGCGAAACCTTGACCACCTCAAAGCGTCCACTGGCATAGCCTTCCAGATGCGACATGTCGCCACCGTTTTCATACGGCATTTTTCCGTACGTATAGTCGCTTCCTGCAACCGCGCAGACTGCGTGGAGCGAAACGATGTATTTTTCGACAAAATCCTGCTGGCTGAGCGTATAGAACTTCTCATCAAACGAAACGACGTAACAAAGGTCGACTCCGAAGCGTTCGAAAAGTTCAAGCTTTTTTCGTTCGCTCGACAGATACGCAAAATCCTTGTTTGCCTCGTTATTGAACACGATTCCCGGATAACGATCAAGCGTCATGATCGCAAGTTTTTCCCCAAGCTTTTCCGCGCGCCTCTTTCCTTCACGGATTACTGCCTGATGTCCGCGATGAACACCGTCAAAAAAGCCCAGGCAAAGAACGATCGGTCCGTCCGGAATCAAATTATTGTCATACGGTTCTTGCAATTTAACAACCTGCATCATGCACCTCTATGTCAGATCAATCATCTGTTCTGCCTGATAGCGTCTCTTTTCTTCATTATATCGATAGACGCAGCGACACTTGTTTTGATACGTCAAAGCGACCTGAAGACCATCCGTTGCGCTTAAGTCACTGAAATTTTCAGGCAGCAAAAAGCCGCCGTTTTTGACGATTTTCCACTGCGCACTCGTCAGTTCTCTTTTAGGCATTTTCAAAGCATGGTCGACCGGGCGCAAGGCCTCTTCCAGCCTGCCGTTTTGCTTGAGTTCTTCAAGCTGTGCCAGCGTATAGGCTTCTTCAAGCTTGAAACTGCCGCTTTCAAGTCGCGTCAGATCGCTCATGACGGCCGGAACGCCAAGTTTTTTGCCGAGATCCGTGGCAAGCGTTCTGACATAGGTTCCTTTTCCGCAGGCGACTTTGAAACGCAATTTTTGGACGCCGTTTTCTTTGTCAAATGCAGAGCTTCCGACCAATTCAAAACTTTCAACGTGAATCTTTCTCTTGGGACGTTCGACTTTTTCGCCTTTTCTGGCGTAATCGTACAAGCGTCTGCCGTTGACCTTGACGGCAGAATACATCGGAGGAATCTGAATGATGTCTCCGCAAAGCTGCTGCATCTTTTCTTTGATCAATTCATCTGAAAAAGGCTTCGTCAAAAAATACTCTTCAACGATTTTCCCGTCAAGATCTTCCGTTTCCGTTGAAAATCCAAGCGTGACCTCACCAGTATAAACTTTGCCTGATTCCATCAGATAGCTGACGACTTTTGTCGCATGTCCGATGCAGATCGGCAGCACGCCGTCAACGTTTGGATCGAGCGTCCCGCTGTGTCCGACTTTTCTGGTCCGAAACAGGCGTCTGCATTTAAACACGGCATCATTGCTGGTCATGCCGCGATCTTTGTTCAGGGGTAAAATTCCATCCATAAGTGTTCACCTCTCAAAAACAGGGATGGGAAAAATTCCCATCCCCGCAATTTTCATCTTAACGATCCTGCTGATGAAGCTTGTTCAAAAGTTCGTCGATATGATCCCCGTAACGCACGGATTCATCACGAACGAATTTGAGTTCAGGCGTGACATAGATGCTCAAGCGCTGCCCAAGTTCTCGTCTGATCAACCCTGTTGCCTTATCGAGACCTTTTTGAGTCTTTTCGGCATCAGAAGCAAGATTTGAAAGCGTGCTGTAATAAATTGTCGCATTCTGCAGATCGCCCGTAACTTCGACGCCGGTAATCGTCACGCCTTCAACGCGCGGATCGCGGACGCGTTTCATCAAAATATCATTGACTTCGCGCTGAATCTCCTGTGACAAACGTCCGACACGGTAATGTTGTACCATATATAGCAATTCCTCCCGTTAGTCTTGCGGAACTTCTTCCATAATGAAGGCTTCGAGCTGATCGCCTTCTTTGATGTCATTGTACTTTTCAACCATCAAGCCGCATTCGAATCCGGATTTGACCTGCTTGACGTCATCTTTGAAACGCTTGAGAGATGCAAGCTTTCCTTCATAGATAACGATTCCGTCACGAATAATTCGAACGCCGGAATCTCTTTGAATGTAGCCGTCCGTGACATAGCCGCCGCCGATCGTGCCAAGTTTTGAAACTTTGTAGGTCTGACGGATTTCAACGTAGCCGGTGACTTTTTCTTCAAAGACGGGTTCAAGCATCCCCTTCATGGCAGTCGTAACTTCATCGATTGCCTTGTAGATGACGTTGTGCAAACGAATGTCGACCTTGTCTTGATCTGCCTGCACCTTGGCTTGAGGCGTAGGACGAACATTGAATCCGATGATGATCGCATTGGAAGCTTCGGCCAAGGTCACGTCTGATTCGTTGATGGCGCCAACGGCCTGGTGGATGATATTGACGCGAACGCCTTCCACGTCAATCTTCTTGAAGCTTTGTGCAATTGCTTCAACGGAACCTTGAACGTCGGCTTTGATGATCACGTCAACTTCTTTCATATCGCCTTCTTTAAGCGTATCGAACAAGTTGTCGAGCGTAACGTGCGTCGTTTGGCTGCGTTCCTTCATCAGAGCGCGCTTGGCACGTTCTTCACCTGCTGCACGCGCCGTCTTTTCGTCATCAAACGTCACGAAACGATCACCTGACTGCGGCACTTCGTTCAAACCGGTAATTTCGACTGGCGTTGCCGGAGTAGCCTTCTTGATGGCATGACCTCTGGCATCAGTCATCGTCCGAACGCGACCAAAAGTATTTCCGACAACGATCGGATCACCGACGTGAAGGGTTCCCTGCTGAACCAAAAGCGTTGCAACGGATCCCTTGCCCTTGTCAAGTCGAGCTTCGATAACGGACCCTGCACCGTGCTGCTTAGGATTTGCCTTAAGTTCAAGCATTTCTGCCTCAAGTAAAATCATGTCGAGCAATTCGTCAAGATTCTTGCCGAATTTAGCAGAAATATCGACAAAGATCGTATCGCCGCCCCAATCTTCAGGAATCAATCCGTATTCGGTCAATTGCTCCATCACGTGGTTAGGGTTTGCACCAGGCTTATCGATCTTGTTTACGGCCACGATAATCGGAACCCCGGCAGCCTTCGAGTGGTTGATGGCTTCAATCGTTTGCGGCATAACGCCATCGTCTGCGGCAACGACCAGGACAGTGATGTCGGTGATGTCGGCACCACGAGCACGCATGCTCGTGAAGGCGGCATGTCCCGGCGTATCAAGGAACGTAATGATCTTGTCATTGTGTCTTACCTGATAAGCACCGATATGCTGCGTAATTCCGCCTGCTTCACCGGCAGTGACGTTCGTATGACGCAATTTGTCAAGAAGCGTCGTTTTGCCGTGATCAACGTGTCCCATAATCGTTACGACCGGTGGACGCGGTGCGGAGTGTTTCTTATTGTTTGCTTCTTCTTCAAAGAACTTGTCGATGTCGGCTACGTCAACTTCAACTTTTTCTTCAGCCTTGATGCCATAATCGGCTGCAAGAATTTCAATCGTATCTTTGTCAAGCGACTGGTTTTGGTTGACCATCACGCCCATCATGAAGAGCTTCTTGATGATTTCTGCCGGTTCGCGGTGGATCTTCTTTGCGATATCGGCAACGTTCATGCCGACCGTATAAACCAAAGTTTCCGGCAACGGCTTGTTCTTGCGTTGCGGAACGGCGTTCTTCTTATTATTGTCGCGTTGATTGCGATTATTGCGCTTGTTGTTTTTGCGATTGTTCTTCTTGTTGAACTTGCCCTTTTTGTTGTCGTTTCCGCCGAAACGATCGTTGCTTTGTCCTTCTCTTTGGTTGCTCCTGCGATTGTTGTTGTTTTTATTTTTATCCATGTGGTTACCAGAATGCCTTTCGTTGGTTCTATTCACTGACTTTTGATCACGGTTGGTCTTTCCCTGATCAGGGCGAACAGCCTGCTTTTTTTCGGTTGATCGCTTGTCAGAAGGCTTCTTTCCGACCTTTTCACTTTCCCTTTTATGCTCTTTGGCCGGTTTTTCAGCCTTAAAGGCAGCCGCCTTTTTCTCAACAGGGGCTTTCTTTGGAGCAAAAGCAGCCCTTACCTGCCGCTCTTCGTTTTCTCCAATCGTCGACATATGATTGCCAACTTCAATTCCCTTCTTTTTGGCTGCCGCAATGACTTCCTTGCTGGAAACATTGAGTTCTTTTGCTAATTCATAAATTCTTTTTTTACTCATCGACATCGCTCCATTCTCGTAAAATCAGGCCTGTCAAGACTCTTGATTCGAGAAATACACGAATCAAAGAGACAGCAGTTGCTTGAATTTCTTAGCAAAGCCTGCGTCCGTCACTGCAATTATCGAGCGTTTCGATCCTATTGCCGCACTGAGTTCATCCCTTGTGAATTCGAGCGAGCACGTGACGTTGTAACTATTGCATTTATCAGTAATTTTCTTTTTCGTACTTTGTCCTGCATCATTTGCGCAAAAAACAAGGTACGCCTTTCCAAGTCGAACTTGGTCAATAACAAGGTCAATGCCCGTCGTCAGTTTTTTTGCCCGACGAGCAAGGCCCAATGATTGCAAAACTTTTTGTCTATTTTCCATTTCCGAACAATTCCGCGCGGGCTGCCTGGTGATCAACGTAAGCAACCAGCTCATCGTAAAAGGCATCGTCGATTTTGAGCCCGAATGCCTTGTCGAAGGTGCGGTCCTTTTTTGCTTTCTCGGCTGTTTTGACGTCTAAATGAATATATGCTCCGCGTCCGGCCTTCTTTCCGGTCGGATCGATTGAAACTTCATTTTCTTTATTCTTGACAACACGAACGAGTTCTTTTTTTGGCTTCATTTCTCCGGTAACGATGTCTTTTCGCATCGGTATTTTACGCTGTGCCATTTAAAAAACCTCCTTTATTCGTTATCTGCCTCAATGTCTTCAATGCTGATGGCATCTTCCGTTTCAACATCTTCTGTTTCAGGCAATTCAAAATTTTCCTCAGGCTCTTCTTCAGACTGACGATCAAGCTCTTCCATGTTTGATTCGGACTTGATGTCAATCTTGTAGCCCGTCAGATGAGCTGCAAGGCGGGCATTTTGCCCACGCTTGCCGATTGCAAGCGATAATTGCGTGTCAGGGACGACGACCGTGCATGCATGATCGTCTTCTCTGTCGAAGCGAACTTCAAGAATTTCGGCCGGTTTCAAGGCAGCCTTGATATATTCGGACGGATCTTCGCTCCATTCGACGATGTCCATCTTCTCTCCGTTTAATTCTTCAACGATTGCCTTGACGCGTTCTCCGCGCGGGCCAACGCAGGTTCCGATCGGATCGATTCCTTCTTGATCGGAGCAAACGGCAATTTTGGCACGATCGCCTGCTTCACGCGCAATCGACTTGATTTCAACGGTTCCGTCAAAAATTTCCGGAACTTCATTTTCAAACATGCGCTTCAACAAATCAGGATGAGAACGACTTACGTAAACTTGAGGTCCTCGGTTGCGACGCTTCTTCTTGCCTTCTTCTTCATTTTGTTCGGCATTTTGATTTTCGTTTGGATCAACAACCTTGTACACGTAAACTTTGATGCGATCATGTGAATTGTAAACTTCACCAGGCACCTGATCGCGCTTCGAAAGAACGGCTTCAACGTTGCCGAGGTTGACATAAACGTAACGGCTGTCGCGACGTTCAACTTCACCGGTCATGATTTCATTTTCATAACGGCTATATTGATTATAAATCATTTGACGCTCTTCTTCACGCACGCGCTGCATGATGACTTGCTTAGCAGTTTGAGCCGCAATTCGGCCAAAATCACGCGGAGTAACTTCAAAATCAATCGTGTCGCCGATTTCATAGGCTCTGTTGATTTCAAGAGCATCAGACAGGCTGACTTCGAGGCATGAATCCAAAACTTCGTTGACGACTTCCTTAACGGCAAAAACCTTGATGTCGCCGCGTCTTGCATCAAACGTCACTTTGACGTTTTGTGCCTGACCGTAGTTTTTCTTGTAGGCGGAAACAAGTGCCTGTTCCAAAGCATCGATGATGACTTCTTTTTTGATGCCCTTTTCAGTTTCAAGTGCATCCAATGCATTAAGCAATTCCTTACTCATTTTTTCTGTGCTCCTTATTATTAAAATTTGATTGCCAAACGCGCCTGTGCAATCTGCTTGCGCGGAATCACAATCGTCTTTTGACGAGTCTTGTCCATGTATTCAAGTGTCAGTTCATCCGGTTTCAAGTCAACCATTGTGCCTTCATAAACCTTATTGCCCTCCAACGGCTGATACAGCGAAACATGAATATAAGAATTCAACGCGCGCTCATAATCGCGTTCTTTTTTCAAAGGACGCTCAGCACCAGGTGAGGAAACTTCCAAAAAGTATGCCTGAGGAATCGGATCCGGGTCGCAGTCGTCAAGCTTTTCGCCGAGCAAATCGCTGACAAGCGCACACTCCTCAATATTGATTCCACCGGGCTTATCGATATAAATTCGCAAATACCAGCTTTTGCCTTCTTTCACGAATTCCGCATCAACTAATTCAAAGTGACGTTCATCCAATATAGGAGTGACTAATTCCGTCACTGTTTCAACAACGCTGCTCAAAATTTTCCTCCTCGCATCTTTTCATCCAATAGAACCCGTTCCAATAAAAAGAGCGAGCATCTCTGCTCACTCCCTAACGAGTATCAAAAACAATGTTATTGTAGCATACCGGGACGACATTTTCAAGTTTCGTATGAAAATGAATGCAAATGCAGTGCATTTAGCCAAGCATGTCGAAAAGCGACAACTGGTTTTCATCCGACAATCCGTCCAAAACATGGTTTTCCGTCATGAAATCAACCAATGATTGCGAAACCTTTCCGCGCTCTTTCAGATCCTGTTTCGAAATGAACTCGCGCTCTTCTCTTGCCGCAACGATTTGCTTGGCAACGTTCAATCCAAGACCAGGAATTGCCGAAAACGGTGCCAGGAGCGTATTTCCTTCAATCAGCCAGTCCGAAGCATCCGAACGCTTGATGTCGACCATCTTGAACTCAAAGCCGCGTTCGAGCATTTCGTTTGCAAGCTCAAGCACGGTCAACAGGTTCTTTTCCTTAGCTGAAGCATCATTGCCTTTTTCATTGATTTCTTTCATGCGAGCCTTGACGGATTCCTTGCCGTTGGCCATTGCGACCAGATCAAAATCATCGGCACGCACGGAAAAATATGCAGAATAGTAGATCAGCGGGTAGTAGACTTTGAAATATGCAATGCGCAGCGCCATCAAAACGTAAGCAGCAGCATGTGCCTTAGGGAACATGTACTTGATTTTCAGGCAGGCGCCGATGTACCATTCGGGAACGTTTGCCTTGTGCATCTCTTCTTGCCACTCATCCGGAATGCCGCGTCCCTTACGCACGTGTTCCATGATTTTGAAGGCCAGATCGCTTTCAACGCCCATGTGAATCAGATCCATCATGATATCGTCACGACATCCGATAACTTCAGGCATCGTCACCGTCTTGTTTTGAATCAGTTCTTCGGCGTTTCCGAGCCAAACGTCAGTCCCGTGAGACAAACCGGAAATCTTGAGCAGTTCGGCAAACGTCTTTGGCTTCGTTTCTTCAAGCATTCCGCGAACGAACCTCGTTCCGAATTCCGGAATGCCGAGCGTTCCCGTTTTTGATTGAATCTGTTCTTCCGTGACGCCCAAAATCTCCGTTCCGGAAAACAGCGCCATCACACCGGGGTCATCAGTCGGAATCGTCTTTGGTTCAATTCCCGAAAGATCTTGCAGCATGCGAATCATCGTCGGATCATCGTGACCAAGACAGTCGAGCTTCAAAATATTGTCGTGAATCGAGTGAAAATCAAAGTGAGTCGTGCGCCAGGCCGCATTGACGTCGTCTGCCGGATACTGAATCGGCGTGAAATCATAAATATCCATGTAGTCGGGAACAACCAGAATTCCGGCCGGATGCTGTCCGGTCGTGCGTTTGACGCCCGTTGCTCCCTTGGCCAGACGGTCGACTTCGGCAGACCTCAGCGTCAGTTCGTTGTCGCGTTCGTACGCTTTGACATAACCGTACGCCGTCTTGTCGGCAACGGTACCGATCGTTCCGGCACGGAACACGTTGTTTTCTCCGAACAAAACCTTCGTGTAGTTGTGTGCAACCGGCTGATAGTCGCCGGAAAAGTTCAAGTCGATATCAGGGACCTTGTTGCCTTTGAATCCAAGGAACGTTTCGAACGGGATTTCCTGTCCGTCCTTGACGAGCTGCGTTTGGCACTTGGGGCACTTTTTATCAGGGAGATCGTAGCCGCTGCCGTATTCGCCCTTCGTGAAAAATTCAGAGTATTTGCACTTAGGGCAGCGATAATGCGGAGGAAGCGGATTGACCTCGGTGATTCCGGTCATCGTTGCCACCAGGCTTGAACCGACGGACCCACGAGAACCGACCAGATATCCGTCTTTGTTGGACTTGAAAACGAGCTTTTGCGCGATCAGATAAATTACAGAAAAGCCGTTGCCGATAACGGACTTCAATTCTTTGTCAAGTCTGGCCTGAACGATTTCAGGCAACGGATCGCCATAAAGCTCATGTGCCTTGTTCATCGTCAGGTTGCGAATATCGTCTTCTGCCCCCGGCATTTTCGGCGTGTACAGCTTATCCTTGACGGGCGTGATTTCGTCACACATTGCCGCGACCTTGTTCGGATCATCGACAACGACCTTTTTAGCCAGTTCAGGTCCGAGAAAGGCAAACTCGTCAAGCATCTCATCCGTCGTTCTGAAGTGTGCATCAGGAAGATTTTTCAAGCGATTGAGCGGGTTTGCGCCGCCTTGGGAATGAATCAGAATCTTGCGATAAATCGCATCTTCCTTGTTCATGAAATGCACGTCTCCGCTTGCAACGATCGGCTTGTCGAGTTCTTCAGCCAATTTCACCATATTTTTGATGATGTCTTCAAGCTCTTCTTCATCCTTGACGAGTTCGCGCTCCAAAAGCGGTGCATACAGTGCCTTTGGCTGAATCTCCAGATAATCATAATTTTTGGCCTTGGCTTTGGCCGTTTCATAGCCTTTTTGCATCATGGCCGTGAAAACTTCACCGTCGGCACAGCCGGAACCGACCAAAAGTCCTTCACGGTATTTTTCAAGCACTGAGCGAGGAACCCTGGCAACGCGGTAAAAGTGATTGACCATCGAATCTGATGCCAGCTTGAAAAGATTTTTCAGCCCGTCCTGCGTTTTAGCCAAAACGATCGCATGAAACGGGTGCTGCTGTTTGTACGTATCCGGCTGAACCATGTGCTTGTTAAAATCGTCATGATACAAAATGTCGAACTGTTCGCGCGCGTCAGCAAGCATCTTGTAAAAAATATAGCCGGTCGCTTCGGCATCATAAATGGCCCGGTGGTGATGTTCCAAATCAACTTTGAGCCGCTTGGCCAACGTATCAAGCGTAAAGCGTTTCATGTCCGAATACAAAATTCTTGCCAAAGGCAGCGTATCGACCCACGGTTCTTTAATCTCAGGCATGCCATGGCGAAGATAGCCGGTATTCATGAAGTCGACGTCAAACGTGGCATTGTGTCCGACGATGATGCATCCCTTGCAGAATTCACGGAAGAGTTTGAAAACTTCTTCTTCCGTTTTTGAACCGCGAACCATCGCATCCGTAATGTGCGTCAGATTGATCGTCGTTTGCGAAAGCGGATGGCCCGGATCGATGAATTCTTCAAATTCTCCGATTTTTTCGCCGTCTTTCATCTTGACCGCGGCCAATTCGATGACCTTGTTGTACTGAGCCGACAGACCCGTCGTTTCCGTATCGAACACGACGTAAGTCGCATGCTTCAATTCTTCATGTGCTTCGTTATATGCAATCGGCTGACTGTCTTCAACAACGTTTGCCTCAACGCCGTACAAAATCTTGACACCGTTTTTCTGTCCTGCCGAATGTGCTTCCGGAAAGGCCTGCAGCGTGCTGTGATCGGTAATCGCAATCGCTTTTTGACCCCACTTGGCAGCCTGTGCGACAAAGTCCGAAATCGAATTCGTTGCATCCATCATGCTCATGTTGGAGTGCAAATGAAGCTCAACGCGCTTTTCATCTTCAGGAGCCGTGTCCTTTCGTCCTTCATGCTTGACTTCATTGATGTCATAGGCATTGATGACAAGATCTCTCATGTAGCTGTCTTCTTGGACGTTTCCTTTGACTTTGACCCATTGGCCGACTTTGACGGCATCAAACATCGCTTCATCTTTGGCATTGTTCGAAAACTTTTTGACGGCAAACGAAGAAGTATAATCGGTAATCTTAAACGTCAGAATTTTTCTGCCGGAGCGCAGTTCGCGCACCTCGGAATCAAAGACGTAGCCTTGGACGACCACAATGCGCTCTTCTTCTACGATCGTCTTCATCGGTCTGATCTCGGTTTCTTCCGAAATCTTCTTGCCGACCATCACCGGACCTTCAACAGGCGGAAGTTCTTCTTGCTTCTTCACGTTTTTTGGCTGCCTGGCCTTTTGTTCATTCGAAATCTTGATCTGCTCATAAGCTTTTCTGGCCAGCTCCGCATCGTTTTCGGCATGCTTTTGCTGCATGGCCTCTCGCTTTTCTTCAATCGCTTTTTCATCAACATAGGGTTTGATCGTGAATCTTGGAAAACCGGCATCCTGATAAGACGCTTCAATTCTTTCCAAAACGTTGCGCTTCAAAAAATCGCGCAAGACCGTATTTTCAGCCAACAGTTTGACCTCTCCATGATCAAGTTCCGGAGAATTTTGCAAGAGATTTTGGGTAAACCCGTTTGCTTTTCCGCTCGTTTCAACGGCATATGCCCAATACGAAACCAATTTTTCGTCATTCATTACAGGATTTCTCGTCGTAAAATGCAGTCTCGTCTTGCAAATCGGCCTAAAAGACGTCTCGACAAGCTGATTAAGTTTTGCAAATGTTTGAAACGGCAAGATGTCGTTTGTTTCCAAATAAAAGTCCCAACGCTTCGACTTCGTATGCACTTCGACTTTTTCGATCAGCGCATCGGAAAAAACTTCCCTGTCGTCTTGCCACTTGATTTGTTCAAGCAGTTTTTCAAACATGGCTTTTTTATCGAGTCCCACTCATACCCTTCCTTTCATTTAAAACTCACTTATACGATTTTAGCACAGTAGATTACTTTTTGCACTTTGTCGCTTATCGCTAAATTGTAACGAGAAAAATCTTCCTGATGATGTTATACTGAATTTGTATAAACTAATTTTGTTACTATTATGAAGGGATGAGAATCCATGTATTATAATGCGGCACTTGTCTTAGAAGGCGGAGCCATGCGCGGGTGCTATACGTCCGGCGTCCTTGACTATTTTTTGGATCGCGACATTCAATTTAACTGCGTCATCGGCGTTTCAGCGGGATCTCTTGCCGGAGCAAACTATGTTTCCAAACAATACGGAAGAACATTTGAAATCAATACCGAATACCGCAACGATCGCGACTATATTTCTGTCAAACATCTTTTAAAAGGCAAAAGCATCATCAATCTTGACTATCTGTTTACGGATCATGGAATTTCATGGCACAACTACGATGAAAATGCCTACAATCTGTCCGATACGGACTTCGTAATCGTGGCCACAAGACTAAAAGACGGCAAGCGCGTCGAATTTCACAAGCCGCCGGTCGGAAAAGAGCTGACGGATGCCCTTGAAGCCTCATCTTCAATGCCGATCATTTCGGAACCCCATGAAACATCTCAAGGTCTTTGTCTTGACGGCGGAATCTCAGACTCCGTTCCGGTCGATCTTGCACAAGAATTGGGCTTCGACAAAATCGTCGTGGTCAGAACCCGCAACCGCGAATATCGCAAAAAGCCTGGCAACAAGGCAATGGAAAAAGCAATTGAAATGAACTTCAAGCAATACCCGGATTTCGTCAAACAGGTCAACGGCAGGCCTGAAGCCTACAACAAGCAGGCAGAAGAATTGCAAAAAATGGAGGAATCAAAACAAATCTTTTGCATTGCTCCAAAAGAACCCGTCAAGGTCGGTCGGCTTGAGCATAATGTCAAAAAACTCAAGGACTTGTACGAAAGCGGGTATGCGGATGCCAAAGAATCATTTGACGAAATGATCGAATATCTTGAACAGGATCAAAAATCAGCAGAATAATCCGTACAGCACCAGGCGCCGACCAGAATCGGCGCTTTTTTTGTCATAAAAAAAGGCCGCCTGCTGCGACCTTTCAACAATATTTCGTTATCATCAATTTCAAGAGTTCTTTTCTGAGTTCCGTTGCGCTCTGATAGCGATTTCCAGGATAACAGCTGCACGCTTTCTTCAATATCGCATTCAGCTCAGCACTGACTCTTTCAATTTCCGGCAATTCATCGCAATGATCCGAAAATTTTTTATCGTTTGCTAAAACATAAAGCGTCATTCCCAAAGAATAGATATCCGAACGGTTGGATAACGGTTCAGCAATTTTTTTCAGCTGTTCCGGAGAACCGTATCCGATTGAATACTCGTTGGCAATCTTTTTTTGAGAATCATCCAGAGAAATGCTGAAATCCCCTAACAGATAAGCGGCTTCTTTACTGGATTTCACAAAAATATTGCTCGGCTTGACATCACAATGAATGATCTTTTCCCGCTCGCATGCTTCAAGAGCATGACTGACGTCAATTCCGATTCTCAAGACGTCTTTTTCGCTAAATGCACGGTCTGCTCCATACTCCGGCAATGGCACATACTTTTCCATCACAAACCACATCGCCAAAGTTTCTCCGACGTGAACCGTGCCATAATCAATGTAGGAAACGATATTTTGATTGTCGCGTGTCCGGTTGAGATGTTTAAGTTCTTCTTTGACACGATTCATCCGTTTTTTTGACGTTTGAACGATTTTGACCGCTCGATAATCCGGACCGATCATCGGATTATTTTTTGCCAACTCATAGACGTTGCCGAAAGTCCCCCTGGCAAGAGGCATCAGCTTTTTGAAATGCCAGTCGTTACCGATGGCTTTTTCAACGGCAGCTAAAACACTTTTCTCTTTCTCATTCATTTTCAGCCCTGATCGTCTTCTGTCGGCAAATCATTCATAAAATCGCTGATGAAGTCAAAATCATCGAATCTTTCCAAAAGATTGCGCACTGAAAGACACAGTTCAATCCCGCCATCCCGGTGAATCATGTCGTTTAACGCCGCATCCCTCAATGAAAAAATAATTACCGATTCAAACGGAGACTGTTGGCAAAGCGGCCCCATCTTTGCCAAATGAAGCATATGATTGAGTTCTTCAATCGTCATGTTCAAATGTACTCCGATTGAAATCACCTTGAGTCTGGTCGGAAACCAGCATTCGTTTTTGATATCATAAATCGCCTGTTTCATTGATGAAGTCCACCCTTGAATCTCGGACAGCTTGTTGATCGTGTCCTTGCTGCCTTCGTTGAGTCTGTTTTCCGAAACAAAAAATTTTACATAGTCATAAAAAGCAGAATAACGGCTCTTGAAAATCTCTGCATTTTCAAGTATGAACGTCGTCAATTCAGGAACATCTCTCATGCCGTCAAGTCTTTCGTCCAAATTGGTCGTCGGAACGTTCATTGCATCCTGTTCGTTTTCGACATCATCCTTGATCATTTCAATAATTTTTCGACAATAACGATACCCGCACTCAGGAATCTTGTCTCTATTTTGCAATACGAATTTATAGACCGCATCCTCATAATTTTTGGAGTACAGTGCCTGATATCCGTACCTTTGCAAAAGATTGTCCATCTGCTCAGGATTGCTTTTTTCCGCAAACCCGATTTTGAAAAAATTATCGCGAGCCCGCGGAACCTTCCCCGCCAGCCAGTTTCTGACGGTCGGAACCGTTACGCAGCAAGCCTCAGCCAGATCCTTATTTGACTTGTATCCCCCTTTTTTCTTCAGCAACAGCACCCTTTGCTTCCAAAAAGCGCTTTTTTTGATCAATTTGCTCCTATATACCTTGAAATCTTCCAAATTATCGATTTGATCCAATTCAGAAAATAACTCAGCCATCAAAAGTCCACCCTCATTATGTAACGGGGTTTTGACATGAAGATCCAAAATCCCCATTTTTAATATTTTCTATGATATCACTTTTAAAATGAGGAGTTTCCACCCTTGTTTTCTTTTAAGGATCCTTATGCACGGCGAAAAGAAGATCATTGCTTGCAAAAAAAAGCGATCAGATTGCCTGACCGCTTCCAAAAACTACTTTCTTTTTCTTCTTCCGATAAAATACAGTACCGCACGCAGCCCGGCAAACAGTCCGGCAGCTTTGCTGAAAATCCGGTACAGCTTCTCTACCCTGCTCGTCAATTTTCCCATATATGTCACTCCATTTCTTGTAAACCCTTTCTTCATCGCTATCTTAACAAGAATGAGCATATTTGGCAATTAATAAGTCTCGCAATTGCGAAAACACGATTCAGGTGTTATCATATGGTTAAAGAGATAAGTTTCAACCCCCCTGCTTCGAAGGCTACGGCCGAGCGCAGGGTTTTTTTATGCAAAGGAGTGCGCAGCCGTGGCGAAATCAGACCTGATCAAAAAGCTCAACATCAACGATTTTGGACCAACCAAAAAGCAGCAAACAATCATCGATCATCTTGGTACATATCGTTTCATCAGCTATGCCAAACCGCTTTGCCAATTCGGCTGCACGTTTCAAGACGTCCATGATCGAATCAGACTTGACAAAAAATTGCGTCAGGCCGTTTTCTCGATCATTCAAGAAATTGAAATCGACTTGAATACAAAAATCACCTCACATCTTGTCAAAAAATACGGTCCGTTTTGCTACCAGGACATTTTTTCCTGGTGCCAGACTGACGGTCCTAACAAATACCTGAAATACGATGCCGTCGACAGAAAAATCATTGAGCAGGAACAAAAACAGCTCATCAACACCATCACTCACCTTTCAAAAAGCAAAAAGCCGGAAACCCAATCACTTCTCGAGCTTTCGCAACACATTTCGCTCGGTGAACTGATCCACATCTATAAGCTCATGAGCAAGCGCAACCGCAAAGAAATCGCATCCATATATGACTGCAGCGCAAACGAACTCATCAGTTGGATGGACTGCATCGCGCTTTACCGCAACTGCTGCTGTCACAACGGCAACCTGATCGATATCAAAATCGAAACAAGGCCCGTAACGCCCCGATCATATTCCAAATATCTTTTTCGCATGAAAAATACAGAGACGACAACGAACAGGTTCGCACTGGGCTGCGTTGTCATACTGCATTTGGCAAAAACAATCAACGTTGAAAAAGAGGAGACGGATGCGTTGAAACAGGCCATCTTAGCCCTTTCAAGCGACAAGACGACGCTTGAATCCTATGGGTTCGTCAGTCGGGAAGGATTTGAGGGGGCGTTTGGGGGATGAGGATTGTTATATACGATGCCCAAGTGGTCATCAAAATTATTGATTATCCAACGAAATTTTAACAGCGTCCGTTTGGTCAGAATAATCATCATAATCACCATTATCTTTTGAAAGCTGTCCTGAAAATTTGATCGTTATGTCGGTGATTTTTGAATAATCCCCATCGTTAATCATCCCTATTGCGACGTTCTCTCTTTGACCATTTCCTGCAACTTTGACGCCTATTCCGTCATCATACATTCCGCTTCCGTCTGAACTCATTTTCTGACCGGTAGATGTAACGATTGATTCAACGCCAGTAAATTGTAAAGCATCTTGTGAGGTATTCTCAAGATCATATACAACTTGCAACGTATAATATACTTTAGGAACGCTATTGGTATTATAGTCATCTTTTGCAATTTCAATTTGTTCCTGAGTTTGTGGCGTTATTTTAAAGATTTTAATACTTTTAACGGTACACTTGATTGGTCCATCATCAATTACCGTCCCAGGCACGCAAATTTTGTACAACTCCATTTTCCCTTGCTCATCATCATTACACCATTGTCCGACTTTAAGAAGTTCTCCATTTACGACCTCACGCGGATCTTTTTTAGGTTTCTTGTGTTTGACTTTCGAAACTTTATTATTGGTTGATTCTACACTTTTGCCAGAATTGTCAACAGTATCGTTACCACAACCGACAAGCATAAGACTCAAACATGCTATAGATAAAAATGTTTTAACCTTCATTTTGAATTTCTCCAATACAATACGAAAATTTCATCTATAACTTGAGTATACGCTTTAAAAAAAGCCTAATTACCGCAAATTTGCGGCAATTAAGTGTTTTATCAATTTTATTGTCAACGGAGGATTTAAATTGTCGTTTTATGGCGGTTTAAAATTGTCAGAAAAGGAATATTCAAACAGTATGTCTCATTAATTTTTTCATATATTTATCTATGATAACTTCATAACACCCCCGCATACACGGGGAACACCCAAGAGATACCAACTCGCAGCATTCTTTGGAGGGATCACCCCCGCATACACGGGGAACACTTAATCCAGGCAGCACCATATTCAAGCAAATCAGGATCACCCCCGCATACACGGGGAACACTTAATTGTAGCATTGGTCATCAGCGTTTTACCGGGATCACCCCCGCATACACGGGGAACACTAAGGAGGAAGAAAATGAAGTTTAAATTTAAAAGGATCACCCCCGCATACACGGGGTACACTCATTCCAGGTCATGAGTGCCCACCACGCGTTAGGATCACCCCCGCATACACGGGGAACACAAATACCGTGCTTCGATTTCTCGAAGGTACTCAGGATCACCCCCGCATACACGGGGAACACGAAGTTGACAAAGGCCAAGTGTTCCAATCGTTAGGATCACCCCCGCATACACGGGGAACACAGTCACCTAGTGAGGTGCCAATTCTGCCAATGAGGATCACCCCCGCATACACGGGGAACACCAGCACACCATTACCTTTAAGAACTCGCATACAGGATCACCCCCGCATACACGGGGAACACTGATTGACCGTGTAGCAAAAACATTGGCCCACAGGATCACCCCCGCATACACGGGGAACACTGTTTGTACTCTTCATTGTTTTTGATCATGGTAGGATCACCCCCGCATACACGGGGAACACTGAGTATTCTTGAACGTCTTGTTTGAGAATATAGGATCACCCCCGCATACACGGGGAACACACTAAAAGATCCCTTATATATCGGCATTTCTAAAATGACAACTTCCCATTTTTCATTAGTTTGACAGCTAACTCCCTACAAGCTATGGAGTCTGACAAAGCATTATGCGGAAGATTATTAGTTACACCATAGGCCCTTAACACAGTCTCAAAACGATAATTATCCAAAAATGAATCTATCTTCTTTATCCTTGGCAACAAATCAATAATTGTATTATTCATTTTTTCTTCTATTCCGGCTGCTATCATTGCGGCATTAATAAATCTTAAATCAAAGTTCATTATGTTAAACCCTATCAGTATATCATCTTCTATGAATTTTTTAAATTCATTCAAAACAGCATATATGTCCTCGCCCTCACTCTCAAGCTTTTCATTCGTAATACCTGTTAACGCAACTATCTTGGGTGATATCAAGTTATTTGTCCTTATAAGTTTGTAGAACCGATCACCAGTGGCTCCCTTTACTGCTGCCAAAGATATAATGACATCATTGGTAACATCAAGGCCTGTTGTTTCGATATCAATTACCGAGAAGTTTCTTTTCAACCTGACATCTTCGCTGTCTCTGATTTTTTTCCCGGCCATCATCCCTGCCTTATGCCTTTTTGCGGCATCACTAAACCCCAGCTTGATAGAATCTTCCTCTGGAAAAATATGCTTGACCAATGGTATCCCATCAAAATTAACAATTTCCTTATCTTTTCTGTTGGTTTTGAATGTATAGCCTGTCTCATTATTGGTGCTGTATACCATAGTAGCCTCACCATTAACACCAATATTTTTCTGAATTCTTTCCCAAAGCGCATCACGCACCCTGGCATTTATATTGCCAACATACACTCCTGTCTGAACTTCTTGAAACCATTTCGTCAAATCACCACGAAGCGAAGGAGGTACTTTAGACAAAGTTATAACTATCATTAATCATCATCCATTTCGTGATATTGCACTCCAAATTTCTGAAGTCCAAGTTTGTCATCCCACAAATTAATGACGTCAACATTATCGCTGTTATCTTCATCATTTAGCAGGAACTTCAAATCCCTTACCATCCTCTTCATCAGCTTTCCATCTTTAAAAAAGTCTCGCATCGCAAGCCTTGTTCTCCTGCTTATATCTCCTTCAGGACTTTCCGCTATAATACTGAATGCAACCGGAATTGAATATTCCGCTTTGTACAAATCCGCAAAATCATAGACAAAAGACATATCATGCCCCGTATGAACAAAACCCAGTCCGGGTGAAACTCCTAAAGCAGCTATGACGCTATAGCTTAAACCATAGAGTGCTTGATGCGCAGCAGTCAGTGCCTGATTTATCGGATTACTGGACTCAAAATTATCTGGATTGTACTCTCTTCTTGTCCATTCGACACCTGTCTTTTCAGATTCCTTTCTGTACACTTTTCTGACGCGAGAACCCTCTTTGCCCCGCAACTCCTGCATAGTATACCTGGACACGTCCTCATTTGGAAAACGCAACTGATACATTTTTCTAGCCACATCTATACGAGACCTGGTATTGGAAACAAGCTTAGCCTGTTTTTCCAGCAATGTCGAAGAATGGTTCAAAGCTCTGCCATGAGCATACTGCTTTACCCCGTATTCGCCTACCCAAACAACGCTCATGCCGGAATCTCCGATTAATTCCATGGCTCTATGCGTTATATCAATTCCCGGTCCCAGCATTAGCACGCTTATTATCGCTGCCGGAACATAAACGACACCCTTATCATCAGTAACTGTTATAGCGCTGTCCTGACGATTTACCTTAGCATGTTCCAGATACAGAAAGGTAATTCTGTCACTGACGCGTTCCAATTCATATAATTTTGGCTTATCAGCGCCTGTTTTTCTAGCCATATGAAAATCATCCCTTTGGAATTACGGTCATCAATCCCATGCCAAATGCTTTTTCACGACCTACGCCTTTCAATAAAGCACTTCTAAACAAATCAAGATCTACAATCTTCAAATATCCCTGATAAGTAACCTTGCTGAGCTTTACACTCCTTCCACCTTTCCTTTTCAGAACCTGCCACTCACGATTAATAACGCTAAATGACGGAATCCCGTCAGATTCAAGAATATCGAACCCTAAACCTTTGGCTCTGTCCAACAACCACTTACTTTGCTGTTCAACGGTGACATGAGGATATACTTTTCCATCTTTACAATGGGTAGGATTTGCCGTCAACTTGAACATCATAATCTGTCCAACATTTAACTTATCCATGAACTCATCATAATTCCTAACCATAACCGTCCCATCAACGCCATACTTCAGCAACTCCTCTTCATCAGGTCTGTCACTGCTTAGAAGCAAAAGGTAGCTTTTCCCCTTGAAATCATCTATTCTCCACAAATGCCTCTGTCTCTCATGATTTTTGATTTCCTCGGGGAAACACTTCTCCACCCAATCATGATAAGCTCCAAGATGCGTCAAATTCTTAAGTTTCCGGCGATTTGTTGAATCTATTTCTACACGTGATAAATACAACATCTGCACCTCCTAGTCAAAAATACTCATGGCATCATAATCTTCAAACTTTTCCTTTTCATACAGTGGATTCCGCAAATTCACAAATTCGCTTGATTCCATACGAGATTGATATTCTCTGCTTTTACTTTCAAAGGATATGACTTCATCTTTTACAACTTTAACGTATTTATTTGTGTCTGACAAACCGGAATCATAGAATACCTCAACTCTAACATCTTCTCTGCTGCTGTTTCTGCGTTGATACCATCGAGATGCCTGCCAAGCTTTATCCCTTAAGGTTTCCAGGGGAGAAACAGAGTCTGATAAATCTGTTTCCAAAACACCTGCTACAGGATTTGACCTTCTTCCTAGGAATAATGAAAACCTTGGATGTTTCAGAGAGTAGGAAATCCTGCTCATAAGATCACTGTCATCACTTCCGACAGCAACCATAAATACTGCGTCCTGCAAATAATCTCTATATGTTAATTTAGTTCCACTTTTATTTTTCCATTTCCATTCTACTGTTTGAAAATCCCGCAAAACAGTACCTGGTTGATCTACCCTGACGGCATATTTCAACTGGTTTAATTTCTTGATTCTACAATCATCCCGTCTATACCCTAATGCAGCAGCAATCATTCCAATCATAGCGCTCTTGGAGGGATGCAACCCAGTTGTTCTGTAATTGAAAGTCGCTATATCACCATATGATTGTAAAGGTGCAGTTAATCTAATCGTTAGAACTTTCATCTTGCACCGCCTCATTCAGAACCTCTGTAACTTTATCCAAGAGACTGTCAATACCATCTACATCTTCAACTAAGTCGTCATCCAAGTGTTTAATGTCTTCGAGGCTCAAAACAAAATTAGCAATCGGCTTTTCAACAAACTTCAGTGTATTTGCATATTCCTTCTCTAATCTTTTAATTGATTCCTTCATATACCCACCATGGGACTTAATCGGATCTTCGAACGCAGATACAAGATTTACCGGCGTATCCTTGCGAATTGTAACCATTACATAACCAGGCAATGTTTTGTTAGCAAAAGTATTCTGTTTTCCTGCAGGCATTGAGAGTATGAAAGCCTTTAAAAATTCAGAAACTCCTTCAACTGCATTTTCACGACCAAAATTATAGATAAGTTCATTCACATTTACATTGGCATATCTGTACAAAGTAGATGAATTGAACTCAATTGTACCAAGCATTGCCGCCCCCTGTGCATCATCCGGTTGTTCATCGTCCAATGCTGAATAGTAATCATATTCCGGCACAATTTCATGTGTTGAAACCGCATGTGCTACCTGTGCAGCTGCATCAACATTTAATTCCGGATCATCTGCCACCATTCTGCCAAACAACGCCAAGTCAAGAGAATTATCGTCCATCAAAATTTCCTTTAACTTTTTCTCATCTAAATCATTGCCATTGTTTAAAATATACTGTGCCGCTTTATCGATTTGCTTATGACTAAGCATCAACAAAGCACTTGTTTTATTATTATTATCAATTTTAGTTATTCCATGTTTATCTTCTTTTTTAAGTGCCTCAACTACCTTTTTAACAGCATCATCCTTCTTAAGACTGTTATCAATTTCAACCATTCTCTTAGAAATCAACTCGACCGCATCTTTGGTCCGGGTTCCAACTAACTTGTCGTTCTTGTTTCTATTAAAGTATTCTCTAACCGCCCTCTTCCAACTCTGTGATGATACTCTAGAACGGACAACGCCTCCATAAATTACGGTCTTGGGAGAACCTGCATCATCACGGTTCATATTTGATGCAGGATTTGGATGTAAAATACTGATGTCTAAATATAAATTTTTCATTTTAAATTTTCCTTTCTAAATTGAACATATTACTTACTGCATCATTAACTGAAGTATTCACGGCCCCATTTTAATCTGATGCCATTTGCACCTTCATAACTATATTGTAAATCCAACAAATCCTGAGCCAACTGAGAATAGTCAATCTTCTCAAATCCATTCGCCTTGCCTATCTTTTCCAACTGAACAAGTGAATTGGCGATACCATCAAAGTTGGACATTGACAACAGTGCCTGTATTCTTCTGTCCAAAGATTTGCTGTCACCCTTTTCCTGTTTTAATCTACCTCGTAATTTCTGCAATGCACCAAAAAAAGTATCTGCTTCACCATTCTTATTTTCATACACGCAAGCGGACTTTCCCTGCTGATGAATGGCATAGAGTCTCACTGCACAATATTCGGCTTTTTCCTCAAAGGTCGGCTTAGTGGCTGCCAAATACTTATTAGACATGTTTTCCATCAAAACAGGCCAGAAAGCCCTTGCACGCTGGCTGGTAAGACTAGTTCCTGCACGCACTCCAGCCAGAACTTCTTTTCTGATTGTAGAACCACCATCTCCATACAATTGTCGTATTATTCGATCAGTCACTGTTCTAATTTCGCTCATCTGCATTTCTCCTTATTTAAGTTTCTTGTACATTTTGTTCTTAAATAAACTAACAGCGGTGAAAATATTGTTGATTTTATCATTTTTCCCAAATGAACCAACTATTTCCGAACGAACTGCACCTTTCATGAAATTATTCAAACTATCAGAAACAATCTGTTTCAAGGTGTTTTTCCACTCAGAAATTTTTTCATCACGATTGTCACTGTCCTTCAATCCTGAGAGCCAATTCTTGAATGGTACGTTCAGTCCATCATAGAAAGCCAAGCCATATTTTTCGGAAAAACTTCCTGCCTGTTTGTTATCGCCATGAAATCTGATTAATCCTACCTTCTTGACCATCTTAATATAATCATTAGCCACATTCTGCGTAGTTGCAATCGTATCTTCAATTCTTCTAGGCCAACGGTTTTCTCCTTCATCAAAGAGAACAGATGCATTTATATTCATGTCATTAAACACTTCCAAAATTGGCGTATTTGATGGTGATCCATCCCTAATCACAAAAATCGAATCAAGCGAAAGAAGCTTCATTCTGTCAATGCAGCCGTTCTCCTTTAATTCCCTAAGCCATGCTACTATTCCAGGTTCTCTTCTATCTTCTTTTCCATCAGCATTAACATACATCCCAAAATCCCGCCACATTGCCTTGTTCACACTCTTATTAGATCTTGTATCCGGCACAATGTTATCCTTTTTATTCATCCAAACAGTCATAGGTTCGATAAAAGCATTCTTGTTATCTAAAACCGGTAATCCTACAACATAGATGGTGGGCTTGTCATCTTCCCATTCAATGTGCATCAATCTTGACCAGGTAGTATACAGTGCCGCTATATTGTCCGGTGGCACCAGCCTTTTGATGGATTCAACATAACCATCAAGACTGTCATTTTCCCAAACTGGCACTTGGTTAACATAATTATCTCTGTCAATCTGATTTACTAAAACCAAATTCAGCACCAATGTTTCAAAAAGGCTATTACCATCCGCATAAACTGGACTTAACTTATATAACCATCCAGAAGAGATTGAATCTTTCATTCCTTTCATTTTTGTTTTATCAGCAGTTCCTGTATAATTCTGATAAGTGATAATCCATCTGACCAGTTCATCCATAGAGAAGGAATCCTTCTTTTGTTCAGATTTGGGAGAAAAAAGACTTGGTGAGTTATTACTTTCAGAAATACGACGGTTAATCTGCCTTACACTGACCGTGCCTTTACCCGTGGAAATCTTCTCCGTAACAAAAGAATCGTATTCTTCTCTCGTAACCTGATAAAAAGGCCGTTCGCCGAACATATCGAATGCATCTATGTTCTTATAAAGATATTCAATAACTGCATCAGAGAAATGCCCCTGGCCGTACAGTTTCTCCCATGTGTCGAACAAATCATCCTCTTCATATTCATCAACAAGTCTTGTGAATCCCATATGATCATCCAGTTCAATCCACTCGTAAGGATTATCATCCGCATCGAATCTTGTATACACTGTCGTCAGAATGGCAAGCATGAACCTCAGAACTGAAAGATCCTGGCATTTCATATCACCTGACAGGCACAGATAATTATGGGAATTCCTGAAAGCATCCCTCAATGAAACAATTATTTCATGTCCGCTTTTCTTTTCCACAACTTTTATCCACGGATCCTTAACCAAATTAAAGCTCATCAATCAACATCATTCCTTTCATAGCTTAGTCCGCATTTATCTGAATATCCAAGATGCCATCCGTTAAAGTCGGCCTTCAGGTTATCGTCCAGCACCATGGCCAACGACCCCTTGAGCCAGACGTCATCCTCCCATTCAGGAAACAAGATTCTGGTCTTCTTCTCAAGCTTGCGAATAGCCTTGTCTATATTATACTCCGAGATAACCGCTGAAGGAATCCTTATCAGCTGCTCGGCAATCCTTTTCGAATCAGTGTCAGAAAGTTTTCCACCATCAAGAATTTCATAGTCGTCTCCATTTCTTTTCAGCAACACGACTTCAATCGTCTCGTCAATATCACGAACAGCAGCACTGGCCCTTTGTTCACTGTTTGAGACATCAGCCTTGTCCCTGTTAAGCCACCCATGTATTGAACCTTTGCGTCCAGGATATACAGGAGAGGCAATCTGGAAGGCTGATGCATTTCTCTTTGCTTTTTCCTTCTTACCTTGAAATTCCCTTCTGGCTTTTTCAAGTCCCTCATTGCAAAAATCATCATCTTCCCGGTAAATTTTCTGTACCAACGGAGAAATGTCTTCCGGAATATTGATTCTGTCCTTCAGATAATAATCAGTCTTCATAAGAAGATACCTGCCGTATATTCCTTCATTTGCATCTCCGTAATCGCCGAATTCACTCATGCCCATAACGTATGTCTGCGGCTCGGCCAGCTTTTCGGGACGTCTGATGTCATGGCGATGAAGACGCCCGATTCTCTGAAGAATCAGATCCATCGGTGCAATATCCGTATACAGTACATCAAAGTCAATATCCAATGACTGTTCCAGAACCTGAGTACCTATTACAATCATCCGTTGCGGCCTGTTGCCATGTTTTCCGATTGTATCCTGCAACTTCTTCTCCTTCTTTGCCCTGTCAGGAGCCAGAAATGCAGAATGCAAGACCATCAATTTCACGTCACCCGGAACCAGTTCCGCTAATTTCTGCGCTCTCTTAACAGTGTTGACAATGATTCCGGCAATCCCACCATCACGTGTCATCTCAAGGACATTTTCAATTATTTCTTCATCCGATACATCCAAACGATGGATATGGACTGACTTTTTTTGGACTGCATCAGCATTGCCAAAATCAGTAACCTGCCCGACATGAGTCCCGTCAAGATAACTCAGCAGGGGATACGCTTCTTCAGATTCCCAGTTATCAGGGAAAATGGCTTTATCCTTCCATTTCCCGAACTTTCCCCTTAAGTATGATCCAAACAACTTTATTCTCTTGTCCTTCGGCAATGTTGCCGACAAGACCACAACAGGAACGTGGTATGCCCCAAGCCATTCAATTGCCTTGTAAAGATAACTGTTCATGTATGCATCGTACGCATGTGCCTCGTCAATGACAACAACCTTGCCACTGAAACCAAAGTGTCTCAGGAAAAGGTGCTTCTGCTTCAATCCCATTAACAGGAGATTGTCAATGGTACCGACCGTGAATTTGGTGAGAATGGACTTCTTTCCTGAAAACCAGCTGTTCACAGTCACGGTCCCGGAATCATCATCTTCATCAACTATGTTTTCAGCATGAGGAAGATTACTATAAGTCTGATTGAACATGGACTTTCCGTGCATCAGCTTGATGCTTACATGCTCATTCTCCTCTTCAGCTATATTTTCCAACCACTCATTGACCCTGTCAAACATCGCATTAGTGGTTGCCTGGGTTGGCAGACCTATATACAGTCCGTCCCTGCCGGATGAATATCCGAGCTGTTCAGCAGCTGTAAGCGCTATCTCTGTCTTGCCAATTCCCATTGGGGCTTCAATGACAATAATTCCGGGGTCAATCAGCCTGCCTATTGCATCTGACATTATGTGTTGAACATTGCGGGGCTTGAATCCCCAGCGCTTCTCATAATTACTTTCAACGTTGGAAACATGCATGAATTGCACCATATCATCACGATTCCAGTTCATTATTGCAGAGTGGTATCTTGAATCAAGATCAACATCAACTGCCGAATCTTCGATATTGATCAGCGGAAACATTAGATTATCACCAATATATTCACTGGATGAAAGCCAATCCGCCATAATCAGCAATCCTTCAAAAAGCACTGCCTGCGGCTGACCAATCTTATCCGGCAGATTTGACAATGAATCATATCCAGATGCATTCAGAGCCTCGTCCAGAATAAATTTCTGTATGTCACTCCATTTCTCCCGTAGATTACGGTCATTGTCATCCTGGAAATAGTTAGAGGTATAATCTTCAATCTGATTACGTACATCCCAAAAATTAAAGGGCTTGCCGTGATGTCCACCGATTATGGCACATATCTCTTCAGACACTCTCCAGTTGTACAAAAGCGCCTCGCCCGCTAAATTGTGCGGAGACTCCCTTCTGTTCCCTAATTCCACACTGTCCAAGCCATCCAATCCAGATTCAACAAGTCGTCTGACCAGATAGTCGTCAAGTTCATCATCCCTGATATATGATTTCTTGGTCTGAAATGCAGGAGTTGCCTTTCCAATGTCATGAACGGCGCCAAGAAACCTGACGAACTTCAGCAATTCCTCCTCTGAATCAAAGTTCTCCCTCATCACCTCTCTCTGTCCGTCATCAATCCAGTGATTGTAAAGCCAGCCGATTACATTCTTCGTGTCCATGAGATGTACAATCAGCGGCAACCACATCGGCTGTCCGTCCTGAACATTCTTCTTGGCCCATAGTGAATATGCCATTCTTTTAATATTTGTCATACCTTAACCTCCAAAACTCTATCATAAATCATGCCATCCAATAAAATTAACTCTCCTCTTTTCTCCTCCACTCCATCCCCCCTGCCGTCTTCTGCTTTCCCTTCAAACAAAGACAGATTCCGACGGTGTTCTTGAAGCCGAAATGTCGTGCCGCTTCCGTAGCCGTTTGAAATTCGCCGCAGAAGACGTTGTTTTTGAACGCTTGAATCGGGCCAGTGTTTCGATTCTTGGATTTTTTTCTTCTTTTGAATCTGTAGTCCGTGGATGCGGCACGTCCCGGGTAGTCCCATTTGAGATTTTTGACATTGTTGTTGCCTTCTTTTCCATCGATGTGCCGCACGAAGGTTCGCTTAGGATCGTCGTTTTCGATAAACGTCCTGGCAACGACTTGAGCTACGGTGTAGTTCTTCTTGTTGCCGTCTTTGTCAACCAGACGGATTACTTTGGTACCGTTTCTCAGCTTGCTGCACTTGAGAATTCTTTTTTTGGAAATCGTTCTGTAGCCCCTTGCCGTTTTGATCGTTCTTGGCAGGCTCATGATTTTGCCGGTATCGGACACCATGTAGCGTCCTTCGTAACCTTTGATTTCTTTCCAGACCATGTGTTTTTACCCCCTTTCGTTCATCAAATATCATCTTGAGTCTTATAATACGCCTTTTTTAAGCGCTAATTCCCGCAAATTTGCGGCAATTAGCATTTTTTTGCAGAAAAAATACCGAAACCATAAAAAATGATTTCGGTCTTCTCTTTTAATTCAATTTAATTTCGTCGGCATTGTACCATTTATACCCGTGTCGCTCGCAATATGCATCGATTTTTTTTGAAAGTTCCTTGCCGGCTCGATATTCGACGATGTAGACGTCAAGTCCTGCTTTCTTGGCCTGCTTAAGGTATCTTTCGTAATAATCCGTATTTTTTTGGTCTGCCGACCGTATTTTTTCTTGTTGAAATCATATGTCGTGAATACGTCTTCTTGATTGACGCCATCATAAAGCTTTTTAGCACTGCCGTCTTTTAACGTTTCAGAAACAAAGACGTCTCCTCCGTTGATAATCAGCTTGAACCCCTGTCGTTTGAGTGATGCAAGCATAGACTTCAGGCTCTGATAGACTTCAGGCGTATGATATCGATAATAAACATTTTTGCCGTCTGCTTTCAAAGTTTCAACCTGATTGCTTGTGAAGTTGCTCGGATCAACCACTATGCTGTCATAACACTCGTATTTCTTCTGCTGATTTATGTCATCACCGGTAAACACGCCGTAATCAAAAGAGTCTTTGCAGCATGCTGCGAGGAGCACGGTCATTGCTGAAAAGAGCACTGCCAGGTATTTTATGTGCTTCACTTCCATAATCTCTCCGTTATCTTTTGATAACATTTTATCTATTTTACATCAATTTAGTAAAGACTATTCCCACTCAAAGTTCTCTTTTCCCGCACCGAGCTCAAAGTGATACTTCACAAGTCCGAGATCTTCTCCGCAGGTGTCGCATTTCAAAGCGACTTTTCGACCTTTTCCGCTGATCGAAAAATTTTGTTTGCCAAATGCAGTGGGTGCAAGCAACGCTGCATTTACACCGGCAACGAACCAGTCCGGTGTTTCACCCTCGTATGAACTGACTGCTTCGACATCCTTTTGCCTGTGCGGTTGCCCAGCGGTTGCCCCATACCCGACAACGATGATTCCGATGACTTTTTGATTGGGAACTTTTCTTTCGACGGCTTTTTTGCTGAACGTTCCTCCAATCCACCAGGTATTGAGTCCAAGCGTTTGGGCATAAAGCATCAGGTCTGCTCCGACATATCCCAAGCGCTCGTTCAAATCAGCGCTTTCTTTTCCTGACATGATGAAATAGTTGCCAGCATTTTTAGAAATAAGTTTTCCTGCGAAATTCAGTGCCGAAGAATCCCCCGTTTCCAGTCTGACGTGCACCTGATATTTCTCATTGTCTTCTTCGATGCGCTTTTTCAAGGCCGAGACCGTTTCCAAGTCAAGCTCTTCATCCCGATATCTGCGCACGACGTGTCGTTTCTTCATTGCCTCTTTAAAATCCATATATTCCCCTCCTTTGTTCAAAATATATCATTTTTATTGAGCAGATTTCAATAAAAAAGCAACTCGCTATGATGCGAGCTGCTTTCAACAATTATTTGACGCTGACGTCTCCGGTTTGGTAATTGATTTCGATGCCCTTTTGAACGTTTGGCACGAACACGTTGAATTCAAGCGATCCCGATCTGCTTTTGGCCTCAATGTGCGCCCCGGAAGGAACCAGATTGCCTTCTTCAAACAAATCGGTAACGCGATAGCGAACCCGTTCATTTTGATCAAGCGCTTTTCGGACAAGTCCTTCATAGTAGTTTTGACCGGTCGAATTTGCGCTTTGGGCCTCATTTGCCCAGGCCGTTTGCGTTGCGATATTGTCGGGATTGGCTTCAGATGCGTCAAACCCTCTCAGTCCTCCGACCAAAGCATAAGCCAGCAAGTGACCTCTGTCGTAAGCATGAGAGTAGCGACCGCTCAAATCAAGTTTTTGTTTGAAGCCCTGGGGGCGCCAGTCGGTCCTGCCTTGGCCGGTTTCGCTGCGATTTTTGTATTGTCTGGTCGTCTTGTTCAGCCAGGCATCCCCAATCATCGCCCCGGTTTCTTTTCTGTTGACCGCATACGGAGCACTTGAAACATTGGCATTCAAATCGGTCTTGTTATCATTGATGATGAAGGCTCCATGTCCGTTCCACTCGATTTTTTGTCCGAGTCTTTGTCTGATCGAATCGCTCAAAACGCTTTCCGCAAGCTGTCTTTCCGGTGTGCTTTCGTCGTTTTGGACGCGGCTTGTTTGAGATTGACCTCCTGAATTCAGCCACTCGTCCAAGCCGATTTTTTTGCCGAAGGCAGTCCAGCTCAGCAGGACCAACCCGATGGCAATGATCAGGGTCGCAAAGCTTTTGTTTTGTTTTCTTCTTCTGGCCATTGTTTTTCCTCTGCATTTCACAAGATGTTTCCATTATAGCAAAAACGCCTTACAAAATGCAGAGTGTTGAAAAATTTGATCAAATCTTGAAACGACCGGCATTTTTCTTCAATTTCATGCGTTTATTTTTAACTTTGTTCGACCGGATTGGGGAGCTCTGAAGCAACGACCAAGAAACCTTTGCCGGTTTCACCGGTGCTAGCTGCTTCAATTGAAGCGTTCAAAGCAAGCCGGTTCGTCCGGCGCGAAATTTCGCCGGAATAATCTTTGAACACTTTGATGGTCGTATATTTCTTGTTAAACGTTCACAATTGATTTCATGAACTATTCACGTGTTCTTTTAGTAACGAAAACATTTTTACAATCTTTTCATAAATTTTATTTGACATTTTCCTTTTCCATGTCGTATAATAAATGATGTTGCGATGGTTCGGTAGCTCAGCTGGATAGAGCATCCGCCTTCTAAGCGGACGGTCGTGAGTTCGAATCTCACCCGAATCATTCATAACTTACTTAACCGAGCTTTTAGGGCTCGGTTTTTTTGTTATCCAATAAAAAAATCTGGGAATCATCCCGGATTTCCTTTGACATGCCGGATGTTTTCTCGGTTCAGCAGTTCACCGATTTCTTCCAGCATCTTTTGATCTTTCTTGAGCCAAAATCTTCTGTCCAGCATCTTCTTCGTCTGTTTTGCTTCATCTTCGACGATGACCGGTATCGGTCCCAAATATCGTTTCATAATGGCAAACAACTGACGTTTCGTTTCTATCGTGATCGTGTTTGGAAAATGCAGTGCAATATATTCAATCGGCTCGACGCGATCAACCACGAAAGAAAGACCGTTTCGATCCTGAACTCTGCCGTAAAACAACAGCTCGGCATTTTTTTTCAATCCTTTATGATATCTGAGAAACTGTTTAGGGAAAAAAGTTGCCTCCATCTCGCCCGTCTGATCAATGCATGAAACAAACGCCATCTCGTCGCCTTTTTTTGTCTTGATATTCTTAACTTCCTTAATTCTAACAAGAACGATTGCCTGCTGATCGGGAACAAGGCTGGCAAGCGAACTTGCTCCGATTCCTTGTGCGAATGCACTGTATTTGTCAAGCGGATGCGCTGACAGGTATACGCCAAGACGTTCCTTTTCTTTTTCCAACCGCTCATCCAAAGTCAGTTTCTTGACGTTTTTCTTGCTGGGCACGAAAAGCGATTCAAGCAATGGAACACTCATCGAAAGCTGATCGTACTTCGACAAAACGTCAAGCCTGTTCAAAAGTTGACTTCGATCGGCTTCCAAAGAATCAAACGCTCCGACGTAAATCAGCGTTTCAACGATCGGTCTGTAGCTTTTGGCGATTTTTTCGCGTTTTTTTGCATCACCGTCATGATCGTGCTTATCGACAAGAGCACGTTCAACCATCCTGTTCATGAAATCATCCAGACTTTTAAAAGGTCGGTATCCGCCGGCATGGCGCTCAGCCAAAATCTGTCGAATAAAATCGAATCTGATTCCCTTCACGGACAGAAAGCCAAACATGATGCCACCGTCAGAAATGCGGAAATCATAACTGCTTTTATTGATGTCGGGCGCAAGGATCTTGATTTTGCGCTTCTTGGCAGCCGCCAAAAAGCTTTGAGTCTTCTCAACGTTGCCGATTACGGTACTAAGCAGCGCACAATAAAATTCTGCCGGGTAATGTGCCTTAAGGTAAGCCATTTGAAAAGCCATCTTCGAATACGCAACGGCGTGCGAACGATTGAAGCCGTATTCTCCAAATCGTTCAATGTAATCGTAAACTCGCAATGCGTCTTCTTTTGAGAAACCCTTTTTTTGAGCACCTGCGACAAATTTGACGCGCATTCTTTCAATCGTTTCATGTTCTTTCTTGCTGATTGCCTGACGCAGAATATCGGCTTCGCCCAATGTGAAACCACCCATTTTTGACGAAACCTGCATGGCTTGCTCCTGATAGACGATAATTCCGTAAGTGCTATTTAAGATTGGTTCCAAAACCTTTGCCGGATAAGAAACAGTTTTTCGTCCGTGACGTCTTGCCGTAAATTCGTCAATGTTTCGAATCGGTCCTGGACGATACAAAGCGTTCAAAGCAACGACGTCTTCAAAATTCTCAGGTCTGATTTTAAGCATGGCCTGTCTGATTCCATATGAATCAAATTGAAAAATTCCTTCTGTTTTGGCATTATAAAAGAGTTCCAAAGTTGCTTTGTCGTCGAGCGGAATTTGTTCAAGATCAAGCTTTGATGCTGCATTTTGGTTGACAAGATCCTTTGCCGTATTCAAAATTCGCAAATTTTTCAAACCTAAAAGGTCGATTTTAAGCAAACCTGCTTTTTCAACCGGTTTTTTTGAAAACTGGGTCATCAAATAACCGTCATTTCCGATTTGAACCGGAACGACTTCGTCAAGATTTTGATCGCTTAAAACGATTCCGGCAGCATGCGTCGAAAAATGTCTAGGCAACCCTTCAAGCTTTTGCGCAGTTTCAAACAGACGCTCGTTTCTTTTGCTGTCCGCGATCAAATTTCTGATTCGCTGAGATTCCCTCCGAGCACGCTCGAGCGTCATTTTATCCCCGAAAGGTATCGCCTTTGACCAAGCATCAGTCTCGGCCTGAGTCAGCCCGAATATGCGGCATCCGTCGCGCAAGGCCTGCTTGGCACCAAATGTGTCAAACGTAATAATTTGTGCCATGTGTCGACTTCCGTACGTATCATAAACATACTTGATGATCCGATCACGCTTATTGTCAGGAATATCCAGGTCGATATCAGGCATTTCGTGACGTTCTTCATTTAAGAAACGCTCAAACAAAAGATTATACTTGATTGGATCCACATCGGTAATGCGCAAGACATAAGATACCAGCGATCCGGCGGCAGATCCGCGTCCGGGTCCAACGATGATGCCGACTGAGCGCGCATATTGCGTAATCCCGCTGACAATCAAAAAATAGTCTTCGAATCCCATCTCATGAATCACTTTAAGCTCGTGATCAAGACGCTTTTGATAAATGTCGATCTTATTAGGATTCTCTCTGAAACAGCGCTTGATTCCGTCAGCGCACAGCCGTTTCAAATAATCATGTGCTGAAACTTTTGCAACGCCCTTTTGAAATTTGTAATGCGGCAACGAGATTTCAGATGGAGTCAGCCAAAAGTCGACTTCGGAAAGAAGTTTCTCGGTTTGGCCAAATTCGGTTTCCATCCCTGCATTTTTATAATCGATTTGATATTCACTCGGTGACTTCAGATATTCGGAACCGGACATACGCTGATCAAAATTGATTCTTTCATCCGCATCAATCGCCTGGAGAACCACTTGTCCAAAATAATCATCCGGCTTCAGATATTCGACTTTTGACAAGGCGATTTGCGGAATCTTCAAAGTTTCTGCGATCCGATACGCATCAAGCAAAAGTTCGCGCGAAAATTGAGGCCCCTTGCCCAGATACAGTTTTGCACCGTTTGACTGCAGCTTTTTAAAAAACTTCGGCGAGCTTGCAACCTTGATCGACTCGGGCGAAACAATCACCGCCACCCCGTCAAGACAATCTTTTATGTCATCGCACGTTTGCGGGTTGTCATGCGGATCAAGGCTGTTTTCAGACAGTTTTTTTGATGAAATTTTCACTAAATTTCGATACCCTGCTGCATTTTTGGCAAGCAAAAGCAAAGAAATCGGCTCTTCTTCGCCGTCTCCTTGCATATTAAGCTCAATTCCGATTACCGGTTTTTTTATTCCGTATTTACGACATGCTTCGAAAAATTCAAACGCGCCATAAAGAACGTCGACGTCGGTCAGACAAAGTGCCTCATATCCCATCTTGCTTGCGGCTTCGACGTAATCGCTGATCTTAAGCGGGCTTTGCAACAGACTATATGCGCTTTTTACCTGAAGCGGTGCAAACATTTTGCGTCATCCTTTCTAAAACAAAAACACATGTACGCTATTTGTTTATATTATACTAAAATTTCCAAGATACTTCCATTTTTTTTGCGACAAATTCCCCAAATTATTTGTGAAATGAAAAGAAGTTTGTGCTACAATATGTAACGAATGAGAGGTGTTTTCAAATGGCAAAACAACTGACTATTTTGGTCTGGGGCGCTATTTATGGTGAAGTAATCGGATACGTGCTTTCCGCTTTGGGCGGGACTGCGTTCGATCCTGCAATGAGTGCCGTCATTCCCGCAATCGGGGGACTGATTGCAATCAATCTCTTATCGCTTTTCGTTAAGAGTCCTGAAAAGA
>ERZ791902.368-NODE-368-length-35300-cov-73.891814_pt1 | contig 35300 bp, 33 predicted proteins | sample MGYA00510149_ERZ791902 | MGnify/ENA primary metagenome ERZ791902 (study PRJEB30046, sample SAMN00792060) | human gut metagenome | study: EMG produced TPA metagenomics assembly of the A metagenome-wide association study of gut microbiota in type 2...
TGAAAAGGCAAAAAATAAAAAGGGGTGCGTCACAGACTTATGACACACCCTCTTCATTGCCTTAAGAAGTAAGCTTCGTTCTATGATGAAGCTTACTCCTTATAATTTCACGGTCTTATTCAAAAGATAATTGTCGAGGATGACCATTGCTGCCATTGCTTCGACAACAGGTACTGCACGAGGCAGGACACATGGATCATGACGACCACGGGCTTTCAGTAGGGTAGGATTGCCCTCCAGATCTACTGTATGCTGTTCTGTCAAGATCGTAGCTACGGGTTTGAATGCTATGCGGAAATAGATGTCCTGACCATTGCTGATACCACCTTGGATGCCTCCGCTGTGGTTGGTTGTCGTAGTAACATCCTGTCCGTCTGTAGGAGTAACGGCCTGATGAGTAGTACCTTCCTTGGCAGGAATAAATACATCGTTCTGTTCGCTGCCACGAGTAGTGACTCCTTCAAATCCTTCTCCATACTCAAATCCCTTGACGGCATTGATACCCAACATGGCTGCACCCAACTGCGCATGCAATTTATCGAATTCCGGTTCACCCAGACCAACAGGACAACCCTTGATAACACATGCAATAACTCCTCCAATGGTATCACCTTCTGATTTTACCTTGGCGATGAGATCTTCCATCTGTTTAGCTTTTTCCTGATCAGGGCAACGTACGATATTGTCTTCGATAGTTGTAAGATCATACTTCCGGTAGTCTCTGTTAAGGGCGATATTGCCAACCTGTGATGTGTATGCGGTGACGCTGATGCCGAGTTGACGCAGTGCCAATTTAGCAAGAGCTCCTCCTACACATCTGGCGATGGTGATACGGGCAGAAGAACGACCTCCGCCGCGATGGTCGCGGATGCCATATTTCTCATGATAAGTATAGTCTGCATGAGAAGGACGGAACAGACAACGCATGTTCTCGTAGTCCTGTGAATGCTGGTTGGTGTTCCTTACCTCGAATCCGATAGGTGTTCCTGTGGATTTACCCTCGAAAACGCCACTGAGAAACTCCACTTTGTCAGCTTCGTTTCTGGAAGTTGTAATATGACTTTGTCCTGGTCGGCGACGATTCAGTTCACTCTGAATGAAATCCATATCAATTTCGATGCCAGCAGGGAAGCCGTCAATTACACCGCCTACAGCTATACCATGGCTTTCGCCAAAAGTGGTAAGCGTGAAGAGATTGCCAAAAGTATTTCTCATAAAATTATGGGTTTATTGTCATGAAAAAAATGGGGCATGAAAGCCCCATCTTCATATTGTATGATTATTTATTGCAGTCACAACCGCCCTCGCAGTTGCCACCTTCGCAATTTCCATCCTTGCAGTCGCCACCACAGTTCTCGCAGCTACCGCCGCAACCCTGCTGACCTTCACCGCTCAGGAGCTTAGCCATGTGTGCAACCTCTTCTGCAGTAGCCTCGCGGTTTTCCAAAACCTCACCACAGAAGTTGAGCTTCTTGTCTGACAATGGGTGGTTGAGATCGATCTTAACCTTGTCCTCTGAGATGGCTAACACAAGGCCTAAGAAACGGTTACCATCCTCGTTCTGGAGAGGAATTACTGCACCAACCTGTACATGCTGAGCATCAAACTGACCGTTGATAGTGAAGATCTGCTTGTCGAGTTCGATGACACGCTCGTCGAAATGCTCACCATAAGCCTGGTCTGGAGTCAATTCGAAGTCAAACTCAGCACCTTTCTCCAGGTTAACTACCTGCTCCTCGAATGAAGGGAGAGTTGCACCCATGCCGCTTACGAAGATGAAAGGACGCTCGTCAGCAGTCTTCTCAAGCAATTCTTCGTTACCATCGTCACCTTTTGTTGTGTCATAGAGTGAGTATGACAAAACGATAAATTTGTTTTTTGTTTCTTCCATTTTATTTATTTTTTATTTTATTATAGTCACTTTTTACCATTTATTTTTTTTGCTAACAATTTTGGATCTTTGATTTTTACTGTGGTTTCTTTATTGATAATTTCGAAGATTACCCCAGTATATGAAAAGTCCAAAAGGACAAAGAACCACATGGTTTATTTCTTGGTTCTTTTTCTTTTCTGAACTCCTTTTACCATTTCCATGCGCTCCAGATAAATAGGGCGCCATTTGTCAATGATGTCTTGCAAGCTCTTGCTTTGTTGCGCGAGTTGTCCATATTCCTCAGAATCCAACAGATTTTCCTTCTTAAGTTCAAGCATGCGAGCTAAGAGATGTTTCTGGTGTTCTTCCGCAGCTTTGAGTTGGTTTCCTAACTTTTCCAGACTCTCCATGAAAGCAAGCGCTTTGTCTATATGATTTTGTTCTTCCATATATCTTATTCTACATGATTATATATAAAGGTGTTTGCACATTGACTGCAAAGGTACAATAAAAAATCGACAATCGGCAAAGAATGTGAAAGAAATTATTCCACTTTGCTATATTTCCCCTTTATATTCTTGATTACATACTGTTAATCCACAGATATACGAATGAGCAAGGTTTGCCCAAGCCTTGGGCATAGATGCCACACGGCTTGGGTGACTTTTCCTGATTTCAGTAGACACTTTTTTACTTTATAAACTAAAAAGGTAGTCACTATCAATTTCATAAAACTGAAATAGTAGTCACTCCATATTTTTTGTTTCTAATTTTATAAACACAATAAAAAAGGCTTTATTTTATAAGATTCTGTATAGATATACTGTTTTCTTACATATTTAAATAAAAAGTGTAATAAAAGCTACGATATGTTAGAAAAAAGAGGATGGTTCTTTGATTTAAATCAAAAAAGAAAGGGTTTTGGCAACTTTTTTAATAAAATGTTTGCGAGCACAGTGGAAAGTTCGTATCTTTGCATCGTCAAAAAGAAAAAGACAAAAAATTTAGGATAATGTAAAACGAGCTAATCCTTCGGGTAAGGAAATGCCAATCATTTACACAATTGGTAGGCTCACAAAGTAAAGAAAGGTAAAAAGATTATGAAAAAGTTAGTAGTTTTGGCAGTAGCATTGTTGAGTATGACAACTACTTTTGCAGCAGATGAGAACGCAAGTGCAACAGCAGCAACAGCTGCTTACAACATGAATATCAAGATGGGTCCTCTAGCAGATGCTTTGTCTCTTAACATTGATCAGGTTGAGGCTGTAGCAGATGTTCATAAGAACTTCACTGCAGAGATGATGAATGCTGCTATTGCTCCAGCTGAGGAGCGTGATGCAATGGTAGGTAAGGCTATTAATAAGGATTTGAAATACATGCATACTATTCTTTCTGAGAAGCAGTATCGCAAGTATTTGATGTTGCTCAATGCAACTCTCAAGAATCGTGGTCTCATCAAGTAATGATTCTTGAAACAAAAGAAGAAATTATTATGATAAGAGAGAGATAATTTTGAGAAACTGTGTGTCAGCTTTTGGCACACAGTTTTTTTGTCTTCAAAATGATTGTTTCCAATCTAATTGTTTTCAAATTGATTATATTCAAACTTGATAGATCTCAATAGAAAACAAAAAAGGGAATCCTCACGGACTCCCTCTTGCTTATTATACAAAAACATTATGAATTTTATTTAATTAGCGAACAAGATTCGATATTATTATTATCTAACTTAACTAATCCATCTAAAAGTTTCAAATCAGCTATAAGGTTCAATCATTCATCTGCATGAAACATTATCACTTATAGGTTAAGCCTCTGCTTTTAACGATTGCAAAGGTACGAAGTTTTTTTGATTGCTGCAATACCTAAAAATGGGGGTTTTATCCAAATACCTATTTATAATGATGGTTGGAAATTACTTTTTTCGTATCAGCGATGATCCTTGAATAGCTTGATAACCAGATAGTTGTATGATATAGATGCCCGTAGGCAATTCTGATATGTCACATAGATATTCCATTTCTCCTGATTGCATCTTTTCCACTTTCATTCTTATTCCAGATAAGTTATAGACAGAAATCCTAAAATCTTGAGTGGCTTTTTCTGTGAGATTGATGCATATCTTGTTCCTGTCCATACCGATTTGAGCTTTTTGAGGTAGATAAGTACTGATATCTGATATTCCGTCCAGGTTCAAAGCAGCCAATAGTCCTCGGTAAACATCCAGTTTTCCGTAACCCCAGTGGTTGTTTGGTATATCTTGTTCTTTGTCTAAAGGAATGCTCGTCTTCTTGATAATATCCAAAACATCCTGACTGTTTAGACTCGGATTGGCTTCTAACCATAGGGCAATTGCTCCGCCCACAACCGGAGAAGCCATAGAGGTACCACTATTGGAATGCCAAAAATAATTTCTTCCCTGATAGGTATAACTGGAAATGCGGGTGTCCCTGTCCCAGTTGTCGGGATGACATACTTCATAGAATGAGTTATAGGATGAAATGACCGAACTGCCCGGTGCAATTACATCTGGTTTGATTCGTTCATCGAAGGTTGGTCCTATTGACGAATAGGCTCCAAGTGCTCCGATGGACAGTGTTTCAGACTGCTTATATTTTCCCTCTATATCCGTATAGCCGGTATGGTTGATGGTGGCACCTACGCAGATCACACTCGGGTAAGATGAAGGGGAATTGATGCTATGCGACTTCTCGCAGTCTGCAAGTGACGGATCTACAGAGCAGATATACATATTGCCCGAACCATGATATACTTGAACGTCTGCGTCTTTGCCCATTACCTGATAAGCTATATAGTTGGTTAAACCCACTTTTTTTTCGTCTAAGGCTTTCACCATCCAGTCATAGCATATTTCTTCTTTCTGATAACAGGAAGGGTATGCCCCCATCATCATGACATACCTTTTTCCAGCCACCTCTACTGTGTCAATCAGGGTAGAGTCGGCAGTAGCTAAAATCTTTTCGGTATTCACATCAAAGATATGAGGATGCGTTCTTTCTTCATAAATGGTGGTGCGCAAAGTAAATGGCTGAGATGATTTGGCGATGTGATAGACGTATGGTTTGGCACTATTCACAAAACAGCCCGCACTTTCTTTTTCCAATGGCTTATGCATATAGTAATATTGTTGACCATTGTTGCCGGCTGAAGATACCAATACATGACCGGGAATGCGGGTCAGACTATCCAAAACTTCGCCATATAGAATGTCAGTTCCATCAAAATCCTGTCCTGCTCCTTCGCTAAATGAGATGACGCATGGTTTACCTACCTGATCCGCATAATCGAAGATATACTTGAATCCTAAGGCATCCATGGCATAAGTAAATTTATAGGTTTGGGAAGAATCAATCAATGCAGCATTTTCGGATGTCGCATTTGCTACCAGACAAATATCGCTTTCGTATGCCATGCCGTGGTATTTGCCAGGAATATCTGAAGCCACTCCTTCACATCCGCTTCCTGCTGCTATTCCCAAGGTATGTGTGCCATGTGAATTATCATATCCATCTCTCGAACATCCTAATGCAAGCAGATGTTCTTTTCCGATATATTCGCGGCCTACAGGCAATGTACTCTGTAAGGTGTCTGAAGATATCTGATCCCAAAAAGCCTTGATGCGATAATCTGTCATCTGTGGGTTGTAGAAATTCGGATTTGTAAAGTCGAAACCGATATCCATAATGCCCATTACTACGCCTTTTCCTGTATAGACCTGTGGCAAATTCCTACCTTCATATACGGGTAAAGCATTGGTCTGAATGATGACAGAATCTAAAGTACATTTCGGATTCATGTTGGCTTCGATGCGTTGTATCTCTGGTAATGATGATAGACGGGATACAGAGTTCAGCGGAATCGTAGCGATGTATATATTACCATATCTGGCCCAAACCTTGCCACCATGCTGGTGTAGCACTTTTTTTCCGTCTCCCAACACTTTGATAAAAGCAGTAGTCATGGGAGAGGGGATGCCTGTTATTGTTTTCTTTGCTTTGACATCATGTATTTTGGCAAGATTGACGGTTTGTTTTTCTTTCTCGCGTTCCTCCAAAACATAGTGTCGGAGCATAGGAGAAAGTTTGGATAGACATGCTCTTTGGGCATAGGCTCCATGTCCGAAGAATATAGTTAAGGTCAAATATAGTAATAGCTTTTTCATACAAGTAAGATTGTGATTAAGAAGAAAAGGAATCCCCGTGAAAGAGGATTCCCTGTTTTTTTTTGAGATTTTAGCTTTTAAAAAACTAAAGGATTTATTTCTTTAACCATTTATCAAGCCAGTTGAAGAATGTTCTCTGCCAAAGAATACCATTCTGTGGTTTCAAAACCCAGTGATTCTCGTCAGGATAGATGAGAAGTTCTGCAGGAATACCGCGCATACGGGCAGCGTTGAAAGCTCCCATACCTTGATTGGCATTGATGCGATAATCTTTCTCTCCATGAATACAGAGGATAGGAGTATCCCATTTATCAACAAACTTGTGAGGACTGTTCTCGTAAGTCTTCTTGGCATTTCCACTCAGGTCCTTATTCCAATAAGCATCCTCATATTCCCAGTTAGAGAACCATGCCTCCTCTGTGTCTGTGTACATGCTCTCCAAGTTGAAAGCGCCATCGTGAGCAAGGAATGCCTTGAAACGCTTGTTGTGATGGCCGGCGAGATAGTAAACAGAGAAACCACCGAAACTTGCACCGACGCAACCTAAGCGATCCTTATCTACGTATGGCAGATTGGCTGCTGCATCATCGATAGCAGAGAGATAGTCGTTCATACACTGACCGGTCCAGTCGCCAGAGACTTCCTCGTTCCATTCACTACCGAAACCTGGAAGACCACGGCGATTAGGCAATACCACTACATAACCGTTGGCAGCCATGATCTGAATATTCCAGCGATAGCTCCAGAATTGACTTACAGGGCTCTGAGGACCGCCTTCGCAGAAGAGAAGGGTAGGGTATTTCTTGGTAGCATCAAAATTGGATGGCAACATAATCCATACCAACATCTGCTTACCATCTGTAGTCTTTACCCAACGCTGTTCGCACTTTCCAAGGTTCAACTGGTTCAGAATATGGTCGTTCTCGTGAGAAATCTGTTCTACCTTAGTACCTTTGGCATCCTTACCAGGGGTAACGATATAGATATCGGTAGGATGACTCATGCTTGCACGGGTAGCGAGAATCTTGTTGCCATTATTTGCCAAAGCTACGCTACCATAATCAGCCCAGTCGTTGGTGATCTGTTTAACTTCGCCCTTGAAGTTGGCCTGATAGAGGTTCAGGGTTCCGTGCCAAACGCCGATGAAAGTAAGGCTCTTGTTGTCCTTGTTCCATACGAATCCTTCTACGTTGGAGTCAAACTTGTCTGATACATAGTTTTTCTTACCCGTAGCCAGTTCGTAAACACAAAGACGGTTGCGGTCGCTTTCATAACCATTGCGTGCCATGCTTTGCCATGCGATGTACTTACCATCAGCAGAGAATTGTGGATTGGTATCGTAACCAGGATTGTTTTTCAGATTTTCAGGAGCATTGACAGCCTGATTCTTCATGCTCTTGGTTGCATCAATCTTTGGCTCTACATAACCAGCCTCCTTGCAGAGATTCTTGGTCTCGCGCGTACCTATATTATATAGGTAGATATCAGAGTCGGTAGAGATGGCATACTGAACGCCCTCTTTCTTGCGACAGGTATAGGCGATAGTCTTTGAATCAGGGCTCCAGGTCAACTGCTCGATACCGCCGAATGGTGCCATAGGACATTCGGATGGTTCACCTTTCAGAATATCTTCTCCCTCGTTGATGGTGCCGTTTTCTGTGACATCAGCAACAAAAGGGTGCAATATGCTCTCCACGTAGTGATCCCAGTGGCGATAGTTCATGTCTGTTACTAGACGACCAGTGGCGAGTGGCAGGTCTGAAGGATTCTCCTTGATGGTGCCATGATAAGGCAACTCCTTGATGAGGATGACCTTCTTACCGTCTGGAGAGAACTTGAATCCCTCGATGCCTAACTTATCGTTGGTCAACTGCTTGCGGTCGGTTCCGTCTGGGTTCATGCTCCAGAGCTGTCCCTCCCGGAGAAAAGCAATCTTTTGTCCACCGGCTATCCAGGCAGCATCACTTTCGCTTTTGGCATCAGTGGTGAGTGCTTTTTTGTTCTTACCGTTGGCATCCATGACGAATAACATCTGGTGGCCTTTGTTTTCCTTCACACTGTAATAACCTACCTGATAAACAATTTGCTTGCCGTTAGGTGAAGCCTCGGCTGCACCGATGCGTCCCATAGCCCAGAGAGCCTCAGGAGTCATCAGGTGGTTTTCTACCTTGATCTCATTCTTTTGAATCATAGTTTGTGCATCAACTGTAGTGGTACTCATCGTGAGTGCAGCTGCAGCTAAAATCATTGCTTTAATCATTGTATTTAATTTTATTTGAGTTTTTTTCTTAACAACAATAGCGTTTGTTCTCAACTCGAATAGCGCTTATTCCTATTTGAATATGGCTGGGTGAAGAGAGAAAATGTAAATGGGAGTTATTGATTATCAACTTCTTCACACACCACCATCTCAGTACCTCTGTAAATGACGACAATCTTGTGAAGTTGGGTGGTCTTCACGGCGGAAGTGACCACTTCGCTTTGAGCGTAGCGGTTCACTTGAACCTCGGCTTCTTTGAAAAGCTGTTGGATGTGTGCGTCAGTATCTTTCGATTTGGCGTACTTGAGTTCCACAATATAAGAGTGGGTCATGTCGCTATAGATGTCGAGCAGCGGACATAGGAAGATGTCAGCATATCCTTCCTGAGTATCTTTTTCGGAGATAGGACGATAGTACTGATTTTGGCAAGTCATGGCAAGCGTGAAGCCATGCACAAAATACTCCCCTTTCTGATGGTCTCGTTGGGAGGCGTATTTATGCAGGCTGTCGGCAATGTACTGGAAGTATGCCTTCCATTCTCCACGATAAGCAAGATGGCTTGCCAACTCATTCTTTTCGTAGCTGTCGAATGAGAGGTCGTTTTCTTTGTAGGTATCGAGCAGATAAGTAAATAGCTGCTCGCGCACGACCTCGTTTGGAATGATAAATTTGGTCTTTCCTTCAAGCGTTCCGTTGATGGTGATCATTCCGAAGTAAAACAATAGGCTGACGAAATTGTCGGGATTGCCTATCAGCTCGGCAGGAAATCCCGACTTGAGTTCGCCTGTGATGTAACCTTGCTGCACCAGTTGCTGGATGATAGAGGCATCGTGGGCAAACTCCTTGTCTCTGCGGATGAGCATGCGGAGCTTGTTGTAGTCGGTACGGATGTTTTCGTCTATCATGTGGTCGGGCACCTCACAATCATTGTTCACATAATTGTCGATGAAGTAAAGCACCATGTTGGAGTTGTACATCGTCACTTTGCCGTACTTCTTGAGTGCAAAGCAATAGTTGTCGTACCATGGCTTCATGATGGTTATCAACTCATCGATGGTATGGTTGAACTCGTATTGGGTGGAGTAGTATTCGAGCATGTCACGCACTTCTTTCTCCGTGAATCCCGTCAGTTCATTGAATTGGGCACTCAGAGTGTAGTTGGTGCCGATGTTGAATCCACTGGTCAGGTCGTCTAATGTGACAGGGCTGACTCCTGTCACAAATACACGGGCAATGGTAGAATCTGTACCAGCCTTGATCGTGTCGAAGAAAGTGCGCAAGTATCCCTCGCCATGAGTCTCTTTGCGATATTTGTCCAGACAGTTGGGCTCAGCAAGAATCTTGTTGGTGAAATGGTCGTATTCGTCAATGAAGAGGAACACCTTGGCATTGGTCTTCTCGCATTCACGACACAGAAAGTTCAGTTGCTTGACCGCACCATCCAGTTGGTTCATACCTTCTTTGATGCCTTTCGGTAAATATTGCGCATATACATCGCAGAAAAAATTAAAGGCTATGCGACAATGGTCGTCTAATCCCTTTTTATAGTCATTTAGTTCTGCATTTACTATTGCAAAGTTGAGCTTGATGACAAGATATTTGTTGTGCTCGGGTGTGGGATGTTGACCGATGTAGAGATGCCCGAAGAGCTTGTCGAAGATGTTTGCTCGATTGATATCGTAGTAATGCTCAAGCATGGAGAGAGTAAGGCTCTTGCCGAATCGGCGAGGGCGGATGTAGAAGAAGAACTTGTTGGCTCTTTCAATTTTCTCCACGAATGGAGTCTTGTCGACATAATAGCAGTCATCCTCGATAACGGCTTTGAAGTTCATCATGCCGTAAGGGATGCGCTTGGGATATTTTCGAATGCTCGTTGATTGATTCTCTACCATATTTTTACACCTTTTTTTATATTGTTCTGCAAAAATAAGGATAATTTTCCGAAAGAACAAGAAACTCTTCAAAAGATATGTTAAACATTTTACCATGTTCACTTTTCTTTCTACTTTTGTGCAAAGATATTCAAGAATACTCCCATTAATTGCTTCTGTCTTGTCGCCATTGGCTGTTGTACCGAGTATGTAGGTAACCAACTTCGTAGGTTCCGTTCCTGTCCAAGTCTCCCTCATTTACCAATTTTAGAGGAGCTTGAAAAATACCATAAAGTTTGATTACTGGTATATAATTGTTTGAAGATACCATTAAGTATTTGATGTTGTGGTAATCAAAAGAATCGGCATTACTTCTTCCACATGCAAAGTGTCTATTCCTTTGCTTGTGAAGTTTCCCACTATAGTATCTTCTTCATCATTATTTAAACACATTTCGATAGACGATGTATTTCACACCTTTATAGTCCTCATCAATGTAGATGCTTTTCTGTTTGTAGTCAGATACCCAATGCTTTCCATTCCAAATGGCAATGTGTCCTAAAGGATGCTTCCATGTCATAGGGAAGACTACAATGTCACCTTTCTCAGGAACGTAGTGCGTATAATCTTCCACATAGTCGAAATCCGAGATATACAAGTAGTACTTATACGCCCAAGCTGGTACAAGAATCATATCCTTGCCTCCAGCATTCAATGCTCCCAAAACGTGCCAAGCTGCCCTCCCATGACTTTTCTCAAGTGCATGGGAGTTAATGTACTCACATGCAGGTTCGACATTGAGGCATGTGATTGAGTTCCAAATGAGGTTCAAGAGAATAGCTATTGCCAGGAAACAATATGCTATTCGCTTGATGATTTTTCGTGACTTCTTCATTTTAAAATATAGCTTTTGTCTCCAAACATTTCCATTCTGTTATATAGTCTTCCGCTACTCCAAGGATTAAAGAATGTATAGGAACTTTGGTTATAAAGATGCTTACGTTCTTTATTCCTTTGTGGATAAAGATTATCCAAGTATGTTTTGATTGTATGCTCAGTAAATCCTTGCGTCAAAATATCATTTGCTACAGTAGCACATGTCCTAATATATCTATTTGTTGGATTAAGAGAATAATCAAGCCTATTCCCATTTGCTGCTAAACGTCTAAAACCTCTATTAATAGCACCAATATTAGCTTGGTCAAAAACAGTCATATCTATTTGTCCACTTTTACTATAAGGAAGCTTCTTGCGTATTCTCTGTACGTAAGCTGAGTCATTTTCAAAAGGAGTTTGTTTTGATAGAATATCAAAATGCCTAACATTTCCAAAAATAGGTTCTCCATTTATTCTTCTTGTATTACCAATAACATTTTTATCTTTACCATTATACCTTCCATACTCAAAATAAGCAGCATGTCCAAATTCGTCAAGAGTAATAATTGCACTATGACCTACAGGAAATGTTATATTGCCAAACATTTTCTTCATGATACCTTTATCTCCTTCCACTCCACCTCTATAGTTTGGATAATGAAGGTAAATAGCTTTTTCTGTTGTAGGTCGATATGGAATAAGAAGCCGACTTTCTCTACCTGTTAAAGTTCTCCTTGCACCAATCCTTGCAGTACATTTTTTAATTGCAGAAAGTATGCCTTTTATAAAAGAATCATTAGAAGCAAAAGCATATGGCTTCCATCTGGTTATAGGACTATAACCGCTTCTTAAAGTATTAACAACAGGAGCTGTAGCAAGAGATATTCTTGCATTACCAACATAATTACCCAAATCATTTACCTTTGTGCTGAAAGGATTACTATTGTTCATCCTATTCTGCTTTTCTTTTATTTTTTTCATGCTGCAAATATAAGGAATTTGTGATATTTACACAATTATTTCCTTGACATTTAAGGTTTAATAAAACATTCCTTAGTGCAGTGACTTTTACTATGTCATACTATTACTGCTATATAAAGCACAAAAAGATGCTCAAGCCAGTTTTTGTGACTGAAAATATTTACAAAACCTAATTGATTTTCTTTGTAATTGGTTTGGGTTGTTGTTTCATAGCCGTCTATAATAAAGGTGTAACTTATCCATTTACAAAAGCCGTCCTACTCGTTTCGAAATTTCTTGTTCATCATATCCTGCATTAAAAAACATCAATGCGATAGTCGTAATAGCAGAAGGAATCTTTGATGTTTTTGCCAAGATGATACAAGTTGAGATTATATCCTCAACAACAAATGGATCTTCCTTTACATCTCGTAGTTGATTTGCTATATCAAAATAAGAGTGTTTTTGATTCAAAAGTGTTATAGTTTCGTCCTTTGATATTCCCATTGTCAATCCTGTGTATATAACGCTTTTTGTTGCACTGTCATCTTTGTTGGTAAAATCGTAGATAACCATAATAGCTGTCAAAAATCCTAAACGCTGCTCATGAGAATATTTTGTATAAATTTCTTTGATAGAAGTCTTTTTGCATAGAATATCAAAATTATCCTTTTGCTCTAAATCTCTTCCTATTTCATTTAACACTTGCGATATCCATAACTTGCATAATCCTATAACCGAATTACTTGGAGAGATATTCATTCTTCGAGCATCTTCTGTTTGAGCAGAATCCAAGCCACCAACAAAGCTATCCAACTGCATGTTGTAAAAAGCTTCTTCCGCTCTTTTAGATACTTCTTCTTTTAATTCAACCAAGCTTCTTCCTGTTCGCTCATAAAAACCTTCTATAGACATTATTCTTTCTTTTACATCTTTATCAGACAGAGAAGAAAAATCTATATCCAAGTTTTCTATCGCACTGGCTTTCTGTGGATTCCTCGTCTTATAGGTTTCCCAATAACTCATAGGTTTCTGTGGATGTTCCGCAACTTTTGGTGCTGCGGATGGAGTCCTTGATGAAGAAAATGAACTTTTCCTATCATATTCATCTGCTTTCTGATGAAACGTGAAATACAATATAATACAAATAGCTGCTAAGCCAAATAATAATGCTGCCATAATACAGAATGTTTGTCGTTTAAATTTATTGTGAATTAGATATTCTTTCTTGCTATTATTGGTTTCCAAAGTACGACACCATTTTCTTCTGAATGTCATTACTTATAACTACCATCATTTCATCTTGATCCATATCGTCAGGGAAGACCCACTCCAATTGGAAAGCAGGAACTGCAGGGTTATCCTTAACTTCATACTGAATGATAACCTTATTACCTGTTGATTGTTGAATATGAAACAAAGTTGTTCCACCATAGTTGGATACTCCTGCCCTAAGATAGGTGCGAGTCTCAACAAAGACTTTGCTGTCTTTATGACCACTAAGAATATTCTCTAAGAGTCTTGCATACTTCACTCGCATTCCACCACTATTATTCACGCTTCCGACAACTTGTCCAGAAGTAGAACCAATTTTAAAAGCTATAAATACAATTACAGCAACAATAATAACCCAAATCATATTTTACCCAAACTTTATTTTATAAACATCCATAAATAGCTAAAATAATTACTCCCACAATTGCACAAAGCATTACCATACAACCACTACCTCCACCAGAAGAACTATTTTGTAATGTTGCTTTTTTGAGAGGATTTGTTCTTTCAGACATTTGTACAATAGTTCTTTTTTGTTCATCAAAATGTTTTTTAAAATCATCCAACATATCAAATGAAGACATTTTGTGTATAGCAATATATGCATTTGATACAGCAGAGTTTAGTTCTGTATCTAATCCATATTGGCGATGATAAGATGTGCGAGAAGCCGAAATGTTGTAATTAACCAGTTCTATCACTTTATTTAATGCCAAAGAAACTACTCTTGTAGACAATTGTAAGTACTCTTGATTACTTATTGTTTGCGAACTTTTTATTTTCCGAAGTGGATTAGATACCTTATCTAATAGCTCGGTTACTTGTCGGAACTGCCTACCTCTTTCCAATTCACCCATAATGCCAAGTGACATTGAAGAATACGTAGAGAAATCAGTATCTCCTAACACGCCTTCTCGAATCAATGGATTACTAAAAGTTTGTTTCTTTTTTGGAGGATTTGAAACTTTCTTTATCGTGCCATTAAATACATCTATCGCTTTATAATATTCCACTATATCTTGAAATATGGAATCAGAAAAGATTATCTGTTTATATATTTTTGATAAGGCATCTCTATTTGAAAGATAATGAACAGCAAAATCCTTTGCTTTGTCAAAAGAATCCATTAGCAGTATTGCCTGCCAGGCAGAATGAACAACCTCTGCTAAATTCTCTTCAGACTTATCTTTCTGAGCCTCATTCACTTTTTGAATTACACATTGAAGGGCGTTACTAACAACCAAAGTAGACAATTCTATGTAATAATCGCTATTGCCTACTTTCTTCTTTATTGTCACCAAACTCCCTTTTGTGGAGTTTAATAAATTTATAGCATGGCATATTTGGGGAGGCAATGAGCTATATTTACGTAATTCCTCCTGAATAGCTTTATTTTCTGCCAAAATGGCAAAAGGCAATTGGGAAATACTATTTTGCATCATAATTCAATCTTTATAAAAACCTATTTATTTTACAACAAATAGAAAATACTATTTCATTATATGTTTTAGGTTACATGATGACCACTTAAAAATCATCCAAAAAATCTTCTTTAAGATTAAGGCTGATGCTTGTCTCTATCTTCTCAATAATAGGGTTGCTCTTCTCTTTGATTATGCCAAGGGTTTCGCCTATAGGAAGATGAGAATATGCCTCTTTGAAAATTTCGACAAAATAATTATCGATAATTTCTTCTGATGCAAAATTATAATTTGCAATTTTCGCCTCTTTGACAATGCCACCAAACAAAAGCATTTGATTGCGAATATGTACGTCAGGATTAATATAGCCAGCTTGTCCCGCTATGACTGAATACATCAAATATCGTCCTTGCATGGATATTAAAACTATAGCAAGTTTACAACCAGACACAAGATTTTCATACTCAGGCTCAATAGTCTTTTTATCTTTATTTTTAATATAATTATTCAAAAGACATAAGTAGGCTAATTTTATGCATGAGATTTGTTCGTCTTCAGACAGATAATCTTCTGTCAGCATGAAGTAGAGGCTCTTAGCAACCAAATAAGGTTGCTTTACTACAGAGAACATACATTCCTCTTTGTTTATCTTGTAAAGCATGTACTTTGCCCCTTCTTTAAGAGCAACATCATTTTCTGCATTGAATGAAGACACTATCTTCTCCGCTATTTCATCTATATTCATTTTAAAAACATTGTCATCCCAGCACTTCGGATGAACCTTTAATTAAACGTGAAGCGTGGTACTGACTATGCCACGTTCTGAGATGGAGGTCCTAGGAAAACCTTTTAGCACGAATGTGTTATAGCAGCCCACGCTATGCGTGAGAACCACTATGCTATCCATTGTGCTAAAGATGCAAATTTCCTAGGTTTCCATCATCACAAGATAAGCATAACGCTTCTTATCATTTCTAATATGTCTGGAGATGGTTTTCACCAAGTCCGCTACAAAATTACAAAAAGTTTTTCAAAACACAATTTTTTTCACAAAGAAATTATATGTTTTCACTGAAGATTTTGTAATAATGGACTAAAAGGATATTATTGCAAGGGAAATAATGTTGCTATGTTTAGTGACGGTAAAAACAACCGGTACGATTTGGGTGAAAAATGTACCATTTCAATATGAGGCTCAAATATTACTAATTTTTTCACCATCTCTTAGCAGACTGTTGGTGTTTTTACAGATAAAGTTTTGTATGGTTGGGTAAAAAAAGGTGTATCAAAAGTCTTTTGGCTGTTGATACACCTTTATTTAATAAATGATAAAGACCTCTACTTTTACGGTCGAGGGCTATCCTTATATTATATCTTGTCTAAAGCCTGCTTGATATCATCCAGAATATCCTCCACATCCTCGATACCTACTGAGAGACGGATCAAGTCTGGAGCTACGCCAGCTTCTTTCAACTGCTCGTCTGTCAATTGACGGTGGGTATGACTGGCAGGATGGAGTACGCAGGTGCGGGCATCCGCTACGTGAGTAACGATGTTGATCATATCGAGCGAATCCATGAACTTGATAGCTGTTTCACGGTCACCCTTCAAGCCAAAGGCGATGACACCGCAGGTACCATTTGGCATGTATTTCTGAGCAAGTTCGTAATAGGTATCGTCTTTCAGTCCACTGTAATGAACCCAAGCTACGCGAGGGTCGTTGTGCAGAAATTCTGCCACCTTCTGAGCATTCTCACAGTGCTGGCGCATACGCAGATGCAGACTCTGCAAACCTAAGTTGAGGATGAATGAGTTCATTGGGGCAGGGATACTACCGAGATCGCGCATCAGTTGGGCTACAAGTTTAGTGGTATAACCCATCTTGCCAAATGCTTTCACGTATGTCAAACCGTGATAGCTGTCATCTGGTGTGCAAAGACCAGGGAACTTTTCAGCATTCGCCATCCAGTCGAAGTTACCACTATCTACTACTACACCACCCACCTGAGATGCAGTTCCATCCATGTACTTGGTGGTAGAATGAGTTACGATGTCAGCTCCCCATTCAAAAGGACGGCAATTGATAGGAGTGGCAAAAGTATTGTCAACAATCAGCGGAACACCATTTTTGTGGGCGATGCGGGCAAACTTCTCGATATCAAGAACGGCACATCCAGGGTTGCTGATGGTTTCGCCGAAGACAACCTTGGTGTTGGGGCGGAATGCTTTCTGGATTTCTTCTTCGCTGTCGTTGGGATTGACGAATGTACATTCTATGCCGAGTTTCTTGAGTGTTACACCGAAGAGATTGAAGGTGCCACCATAAATCTCATTGGAAGTCACGATATGATCGCCAGCTTCGCAGATATTGAAAACGGCATAGAAGTTGGCAGCCTGACCGCTACTTGTCAGCACAGCACCCACGCCACCTTCAAGCTGTGCTATTTTCTGCGCTACAGCATCATTGGTAGGGTTCTGGAGACGGGTATAGAAATATCCTTCTTTCTTAAGATCGAAGAGCATAGCCATCTCTTCAGAATTGTCATACTTAAATGTTGTACTCTGAATGATAGGCACTTCAATAGGCTCACCATTCTTTGGCTGATAGCCTCCCTGTACACAGATGGAAGCTGTACGTAATTTCTTTTCCATTGTCGGTTATATTTTTAATGTTGTATTTCTATATTTACATTCCTCAATGACGCTCATTATCCTCTTTGCATTCCTTTAATAGATATCTTGTAAAACCTTGATAATCTGTGGCTTATTCTATTTCATGAATACAAAATAAACTGCAGCGATGAGACAGATAAATGCAGCAGCATGATTCCAGTGCAGACCTTGTCCCTGAAAGAGGATATTAGCGATGATTGCAAAGATGATGAGAGAAACGCATTCCTGTATGACCTTGAGCTGTACGAGGTTGAAAGGGCCTCCGTTATCTACAAAACCGATACGGTTGGCGGGTACCTGACAGCAATATTCAAAGAAGGCTATGGCCCAACTGAAGGCGATAACTCCAATGAGTGGCCAATGGCTACTTATACCTGTCTGCTGAAGTTTGAGATGCCCATACCATGCCAGCGTCATGAATATGTTGCTCAATACCAATAGAAGAATTGTATAAATTCCGTTCATCATTCTTGTTGTTTTTTACTTTTTTGTGTGCAAAGGTACAATTTTTTTTTGATATTTCGATAGTTTTTTGTACTTTTGCACTCGATTTGTTCAATCAATAGAGAATTAGTTATATCAGTAAAAAGAATATGAAGATAGGATTCGATAACGAGAAGTATCTGAAGATTCAATCCGAGCATATCAAGGATAGAATCTCACAGTTTGACGGAAAGCTCTATCTGGAATTAGGCGGAAAGCTTTTCGATGACCATCATGCAAGTCGCGTATTGCCTGGTTTCCAGCCAGATAGTAAGCTCCGTATGTTTCAGAAAATCAGCGATAGCATTGAAATTGTTATCGTGATTAGTGCTGCAGACATTGAGAAGAATAAAAAGCGTGCCGACTTGGGTATCACTTATGATGAGGATGTTCTCCGTCTTCGTGGCGAGTTCCAAAACCGTGGTTTTATGGTGGGTTCTGTTGTGATTACTCATTACAACGGTCAGCCTGCTGCTACAGCTTTCAAGCAGCGCTTGGAACGTGATGGTATCAAAACCTACTGTCATTATCTCATCGAGGGCTATCCTCATGATGTCAACCTGATTGCTTCTGATGACGGTTTCGGAAAGAATGATTATGTAGAAACTGAGCGCCCTCTGGTTATCGTGACAGCTCCTGGTCCTGGTAGTGGCAAAATGGCTGTTTGCCTCAGCCAGTTGTATAATGAGAACAAGCGTGGTGTGCGTGCTGGATATGCCAAGTTTGAAACTTTCCCAGTTTGGAATCTTCCATTGAAGCATCCGGTGAATATTGCATACGAGGCAGCTACTGCCGATCTCAATGATGTCAACATGATCGACCCTTTCCATCTGGAGGCATATAATAAGATTGCTATCAACTATAATCGTGATGTTGAGATTTATCCTGTACTCAATGCTCTCTTCGAGGGTATCTATGGTTCTAATCCATACAAGTCTCCTACGGATATGGGTGTGAATATGGTAGGTTTCTGTATTTCTGATGATGAGGCTTGCTGCGAGGCTTCGAAGGATGAAATCGTTCGTCGCTATTATGCTGCTACCAACAAGTTGGCTCTGGGTGCTTGTAATGAGGAAGAAATTGCCAAGATACAGATGCTTTTCAATCAGGCTAAGATTTCTACAGATTACCGTAAGGTGACTGTTGCTGCTAAGAATCATAAGAGGGAGACGGGACATACTTCGTCGGCTATTGAGTTGGAGGATGGCACCATCATCTGCGGTCATAGTAGTGAGCTGTTAGGTTGTAGTGCCGCCTTGTTGTTGAATGTCATGAAACATCTGGCTGGTATTGATCACAATCTGAAACTGATTCCTCAGTCTATGATTGAGCCTATTCAGCATACGAAGATCAGTTATCTCGGCGGTCGCAATCCTCGTCTTCATACAGATGAGGTTCTTGTAGCTCTCTCTGTTCTCTCTGAGAATGATGAGAATTGCCGAAAAGCCTTGGAGCAGTTGCCTAAACTTCGTGGATGTCAGGTACACTGCACGGTGATGCTGAGCGATGTGGATCAGCGTATCTTCAAGAAATTAGGTGTAGGCTTGACTTGCGAGCCTGTATTGAAGAAGTAATCCCAATCTTACGATATAAAGATTACTCAATCTTGCTATATAAAGATATAAAAAAGGTGTATCAAAGAGTTTGTTTGACTTTGATACACCTTTATTTGTTTTTATTTCTTCAATTTATCTCAAATTTTTCAATTTATCTCAGTGCCATAACTCTGCTGAGAATCAGTTTCTTATACTCTTTTTTCATGCTTTCCGGCAGGAAGGAGGCTTCTATCAGATCTATCCATTTCACTATAGAACGACGGAACTTCTTGGCGATGTTGGCAATCACCTTGTCGTTTAGTCCCGATGCTTTCATCACTTTGATAAAATCAGACTTTTGGATCTTTCTTTTCTTACCGTTCAGTGTCAGGGCGAGCTCCTCGGTATCTTCGGGCATTACGATCTTGGTACAGAGCAGGTCGTAGGCAGGAGTAAGAGCATAACCCATCTTGCGGTTATTGTAGAGCGAGAAGTTCTTGAGATGCATATCTGCATTGCCAGTAATCCATGAGAAAATGACAACTTCCCAATAGTTTACGAGGTCGAGTTGCGAGAATGATGAATATTTCTTTAGGAGTTTCGCTATCTGCTCATAGGAACCTTTGTACTTGTATTCCGTAAGGCGTTCTGATAGTTGGCACATATCCTCCATAGGTACCTTGGTTCCATCATCCAGTCTGTCTATTCTTCGGGTAATATAACAGAGTTCGCCATCTGCAAATCGTATCAGTCCGTGGGGAACAACAGTTATTTTGGCTGCTTCGGCGAGATGCATCGTGAGGTCTTCTATTTCTGGAAGACAGCGGTAGCGGTCGGTTTGCGGCTTTAAGATGTATTTACCCCAAAGGCCGACGATGGTGAAACGGGACGGCTCGTTCTTTCCACCCGGATTCACATCGAGTGAGAGTTTTGCCTGAACACCAGTGAGAGTGGTCTGAGCGCGCACAACCTTTTTTGCCAGGTCGCCGATTTCCTTTCTTACATAGGGTAGGACAGGTGCTTCCTTTGTGCCGTAGAGTTTCTTGGCGCAAGTGGGATGGTAATCTATCTGACCTGGCTTGAGCGGTTTATAGCAATATAGACATTTCTCCATAATTCTTTCTCCTTTCTATTTTTGGGGGCGTTTGTTCCTTCTGCAGGGTAATTGTTGGTTCTTTATGCATGAGATTCTTCAAGTGGGATGACGCTGACGGCTCCGATACAATCCTTGCAGCAGGCAAGGAGGAGCGACATTCTATCCCGCTGGTTGATTTTCCAACTGCTTTCTGCGATATTCAGCAGCCATCCTTCGGGGATTAACCCATCGAAGAAGGGAAACAAAACGGTGTCGTGGTAGGGCTCATCGGATAACGGGAGTGTGAGGCTCACGGCTTCGGCTTGACTCGATGCCAGATAATCTGCGTCGTAGGCGAAGGTGAAGCCTGTTTCGTCTTCCGTCAGCAGGCCTACGTATTGGTCGTAGAGATAAATCTTTCCTTGTTTCATAAAATTCTATTTTTATTCTTTTTTGATAGGAACGGGGCCGATTTCCTGACCGAAGAGGAGGAGAACCTGATTAACTTTGTCGAGTCGCAGCGTTTCTTTTCCCTGTTCCAATTCGCGTACAAATCTCAATCCGACCCCCGATTTAGCAGCTAAATCCACTTGTGTCAATCCGAATTGCTTGCGCATTTCCTTGACGTATGATGATAATGTATTGCTCATATTTTATTTGTTTTATACCCTTTCGGGGACAAATATACGAATAAAAAATGAAAATACCCCCGAAAAGGTATAATTTATAATATCATTTAACAAATTATACCTTTTCGGGGGTAATGTTATGTGCCAATTAATACTGACTGAGTAAATCTTCGATGATATTTTTCAATTCTGGCAATTCGTTTTTGATTGTATCATATACGATCACTTCGTCGACATTGGCGTATTCGTGAGAAATCATATTTCTCATGCCATATATCGCTTGCCAGGGAATGTTTGGATAAGTATTTAAAGGCTTTTCTTCTGCCTTTAAAAGTTTACCCACATGTTCACCAATGACTTGTAATCTCATAACACAAGCATTGAAGGCCATATACTTTGTTGGGGAAAGCATGAAATCATCAGCTGATTCTACATCTTTACTCCATTCTTGTATTAACTCGATGGATTCTTTGATTTCTTCGAGCTTGTCATGGATGGTACTGCGATTATACATAAACGGCCTCCTGATTGATGTTTGACTGTAATAAAGGGCGGAGTGATTTGCGGAAGCGGACTAAATCAACTTTGTTATTAAATAATTTACTTAAAGCCTCATGTAAGTTGTGCATGAGCGAGAGAGTTGGCTTTTCTACTTCCACAACAATATCTATATCACTGTCTTCTGTGTTTTCGCCTCGTGCTACCGAACCGAAAATTCCGAGTTTAGTGATACCAAAGCTATCTCCAAACTGTAGTTTGAAGTTGGCTAGTTTTTCCAAACATTCTTGTAACTTTACCATAACTTATCATGTTAGTTACTACAAAGATACTCAATTATTATGAAACTGCCAAATGAATTTGCTGTTATTTTATGATAAGTCTAGTAAACTATCAAAAAAAAGCGTAACGAACACCTTTTCCAGGTAATCCATTACGCTTTAATTATTATCTATAAATCTTTATTTTCCGAGATTATTCTTTTTCTCGTTCAGTTCAGCCTTCTTTCTCATCATCTCTTCCTGCTGCTGGCGCTGCAACTCCTGGAGAGCCTGCATTCTTGCCATGAGGCCATTAGCCTTCTTAGGATTACTCTTGTTCTCCTGATAGCGCTTTTCCAAGATGGCGAGAAGCTTCTCGTCGTTGGTGGTCTTACGCAGAGTCCACATAATGGCAGCACTGAAGAACAGTGAGATAAAGTAGTAGAAGTTCAAACCTGATGAATAATCATTGAACATGAAGAAGAACATCAATGGCATGAGATACATCATCCACTGCATCATCTTCATCTGCTCAGCCTGCTGACCTACCATCTGGTCTCTCTGCTGACGCATGGTCATCCATGAGTACAACAGGTTGGCTACGCAGAAGAGAATACAGGTCAAACTCAGGTGGTCACCTATCATCCAGATGTTGGTGTTCCACTCAAAGATTGGGTCGTATGTACTCAAGTCGTTCATCCAGAGGAAATGCTCACCACGAAGCTGGATGGCATTAGGAACGAAGTTGAACATCGCAATCCATACCGGCATCTGAATCAACATTGGCAAGCAGCCTGACAATGGACTCACACCATACTTGGCATATTCTGCCATCATCGCCTGTTGTTTCTGCATCTGATCCTCAGGCTTGTTATACTGCGCAGTAGCAGCTTCGAGCTTTGGTTTCAGAACGCGCATTTTGGCAGAACTCATATAACTCTTCTTCACCATAGGGTAGGTGATGAGCTTCAGAAGCAAGGTGATGAGAATCAGTACGACGCCCATAGGGAATACCTTGCTCAGCCAGTCGAACACGTAGAGTGTGAAGAAACGGTTGATCCAGCGGATGATAGGCCATCCCAGATAAACGAGTCTCTGGAACTCCAGGTCTTTGCCGAAGGTGCTTTCCTTCTCGGTATTTTTGAGAATCTGGAAATCGTTAGGGCCAAAGTAGAACTCAAACTCAGAGGCTTTCTTGCCGGTTGGGTCAAAAGCAGTTTTCATCTTAGCTTGGAACTGCTTCAGATAGCCAGAACCCTTCTCCTGTGGGATAGAGGTCATGAAGGCATCCTTATCGAAGTTGTCTTTAGCTACGATGATGGCAGAGAAGAACTGGTTTTTGAAAGATACCCAGTCGGTGGTCTCTTCGATTTTCTCATCGATCTTCTCGCTTCCCTCATTGAGATAGTCAGTGCCACCTTCTGCATTGTGATAGGTGAGCGTGGTGTAGCGGTTTTCGAACATGAAACCACGTTCCTGCTGGCGTGCCTTATCACTCCAGTCGATGTCCATCTTATTATAATTAGGTGAGAACAGACCTTCCATACCCTGAGCAGCGAAGCTCATGTGGAGCATGTAGTCCTTACCTAATTTATAAGTCATGGAGAGCGTCTTTCCTTCTCCAGCCACAGCCGTCATGGTAACCGTAGAATCCGTAACGTTTGATGGAGTGAAGTAGAGGTCGCTGGTGATGATGTTAGCTTCCTTTGCCTCAAGCATAAACTTAAGACTCTGGTCTTTGCCATCGAAGAGCGTAACATCCTTCTGGTCGGCAGAACCGTCCTTTACCTGGATGTTGTGACCTACATAACCCTTGATTACTGCCTTCTCGACAGTACCACCCTTGGTGTTGAGGGTTAATTCAACTTTCTCATTTTTCAAAACGATCTTCTTCTCCTGACCCTTCAAAGCAGAATAGAAGAGGGCTGTAGAGTCTGCCTCAATCTTAGCCTTGGCATTTGCCTGGCGCTTGGCTGCGGCAGCCTTGCTGGCCTTTTCTATCTCAGCATGCTTAGCCTTGGCAATGGAATCCTGTACGAAAGCCGCTCTCTGCTCTTCTGCAGATGGCTGTGTGTACCAACTGAATCCGATAAGTACTAAGGCAATGAGAAGAAAGCCAATAATGTTGTTCTTGTTCATTGTTATTTTAGAAATTTATATTATTTCTTGTTTGAGATAGCCGTCTTGACGAAATCCATGAACAGAGGATGTGGTTTTAATACGGTACTTTGGTATTCTGGATGATACTGTGTACCGATATACCATTTCAATCCTGGTATTTCAACGATTTCTACCAAGTCGCTCTCTGGGTTGCGTCCCACGCACATCATGCCGTTCTTCTCGTATTCCTTCTGGAACTCATTGTTGAATTCATAGCGATGGCGATGACGCTCCTGAATATGCTCCTTCTTATATATAGAGAAGACGCGAGAACCTTGTTTCAGTACACATTCGTATGCACCGAGGCGCATGGTTCCACCCATGTTGGAGATGTTTTTCTGTTCCTCCATGATGTCGATGACATTGTGTGGAGTCTTTTCATCCATCTCTCTTGAATTGGCATCTTTGTAGCCCAATACGTTACGGGCAAACTCGATGACCATCATCTGCATACCCAGGCAGATACCGAAGGTAGGAATGTCGTGGGTGCGGGTATAATGGGCTGCTATGATCTTGCCCTCAATGCCGCGCTGGCCGAATCCCGGGCAGATGACGATGCCATCCTGACCCTTCAACTGCTCTGCCACATTCTCTTCTGTGAGATATTCAGAATTGATGAATGTAATCTTCACCTTGTGGTCGTTGTAGGTGCCGGCATGTGAAAGACTTTCGCGGATACTCTTGTAGGCATCCTGCAGATCGTACTTTCCTACCAGTCCGATGTTTACCACTTCTGTAGCCTTGCTTCTGCGGTCGAGGAATGTTCTCCAAGGACCCAGTGCAGGCTTTTCGCCGATAGGCTCGCCCATCTTGCGGAGAATGGCGGTGTCGAGACCCTGGTTCTGCATGTTTACAGGCACTTCGTAGATACTGGCGAGGTCTTCGCTTTGTATCACGCAGTCCAAATCAACATTACAGAAGCTGGCTACTTTTTTCATGATTCCCTCTTCGAGATGTTTCTCTGTGCGGAGGATCAGAATATCTGGCTGAATACCTACACTTTGCAATTCCTTCACAGAGTGCTGGGTAGGTTTTGTTTTCAACTCCCCTGCAGCCTTCAGATAAGGCACATAGGTGAGGTGCACATTGACGGCGTTCTTGCCCAATTCCCATTTCAGCTGTCTGATAGCTTCCATGTAAGGAGCACTTTCGATGTCGCCGATGGTTCCGCCTATCTCGGTGATCACGAAGTCATAGTGATACTTCTTGCCGAGCAGCTTCACATTGCGCTTGATCTCGTCGGTGATGTGAGGCACCACCTGGATGGTCTTTCCGAGATAATCGCCACGACGTTCCTTGTCAATGACTGCCTTGTAGATACGACCTGTGGTGAGAGAATTCGCTTTCGTAGTCTGAATGCCGGTGAATCGCTCGTAGTGTCCGAGGTCGAGGTCGGTCTCCATACCATCTACCGTTACGTAGCACTCACCATGCTCATACGGGTTCAGCGTACCCGGGTCGATGTTGATGTATGGGTCAAACTTTTGGATAGTAATGTTGTAACCTCTTGCTTGAAGAAGCTTACCGATGGAAGACGATATGATTCCTTTACCCAAAGAAGAAACCACACCACCAGTAACGAAGATGTACTTAGTTTCAGCCACGATATTTATATTTTAAATTAGAATAATCGCGTGCAAAGTTACTATAAATTTATGAAATAGCCAAAATTATTGCAAATAATGCCGTTGTTTTATGAATTATTTATTACCTTTGCGCCTAAATTATATCATTGTGTAGTTTTTAATGATTATGAAATTGAGATTTAATATATTGATGGCTGCTCTTTTGGTTTGTTTTTCTTCATGGGCACAACCAAAGAGTCATAAGCACACCAAGGGGGTGCTGGAACCAGAAACGGCTGAATGGGTGAAGAATTATATGGATTCTTTATCCGCAGCTCGTGCTCATATCGATTCCTGCTATTATGCTGCGAAAGATATCCGCTATTCCCGACTTTTCACCCCGCTTACTTTTTATCATTCTCCTGCTAATCATTTTCTCAGATTGAATCCTGCTGGCTATTCTGATTCTCTTGAATGTATGCTGGATAAGTCTTTGATGTTCATTTACTTAAACCGTCCTGATCTTGTGAGAAGTAATGAGTCCAGACTGGATGTGGTTGGTGCTCCTATTCCTGAGGGCGCTCCGAGAAAGACGGAGGTGGATATCGTGGAGGAGGTGGCTCCCAAGGCTATTGAATTAGAAGCTTCGCCGATGAAAATCTATGTGGCGAAACCTAATTTCTGGACGATCAGGGGAGATTATTACCTGCAGTTCCTCCAGAATTATGTGAGTGACAACTGGTATAAAGGTGGCGAGAGCAACTACTCGATGTTGGGTAGTGTCACGATGCAGGCTAATTATAACAATAAGCAGAAGGTGAAGTGGGAAAACAAGTTGGAAATGCGCTTGGGTTACCAGACTTCCAAGGGGGATACCTTGCATAAATATAAGACCTCTGAGGATTTGCTGCGTTATACCGGAAAGTTTGGTTTGCAAGCTACCAAGAGATGGTATTATACCTTGCAGCTGATCGGGCAGACTCAGTTTACGAAAGGTCTTCGTAGCAATGATAAGTTTGTTTACTCAGACTTCATGTCACCTTTCAAGTTGAATCTTTCTGTCGGTATGGATTATTCCATCGACTGGTGCAATCATCGCCTGAAGGGTAGCACGCATATCGCTCCTTTGGCTCTTAACTGGAAATATGTGGGCCGCAGTTCGCTTGCCACCCGATATGGTTTGGAAGAAGGACAGCATGGGCTTGTTGATTATGGTTCTGAATTTACGGTTGACTTTACGTGGCTGATGGCGGAAAACCTGAGATGGAAGACCCGCCTCTATGGATATACTACTTATGAGCGTGCAGAGTTGGAGTGGGAGAATACTTTCTCTTTCCAGTTTAATAAGTATATTTCTTCGAATATATTCCTTTACCCTCGTTTTGATGATGGCACCAAGCGCAAGGAGGGTGAGAGCTATTGGCAGTTTAAGGAATATGCATCCGTAGGTTTCTCCTATTCTTTTTAATGTAAATAGCCAAGTTGATGTAAAAAAGCCAAGTCAGTATTCATGTTGTGAACTGCTGACTTGGCTTTTTTTATGAATAGCTTTTTATCTCATGAAATGCCTTAAAATGCCCCGAAATAATGGTCATAAATGATGAAAAGAATGATGGTAAGAGCTATCAGACAAAGAAAAGAGAATAGGAGTCTTCCTATGATTCTTCTCCTAATCTGTGATCTCGTATGACGATTGTGTCCTGCTCTGCGACTGTAATGTTCCTTGTGTCCACTACTTCTTTGTTCACTTCCATCTCTGTGATGGTGGTGATGATGTCTTTCCTCTGTTTCCATGAGTATCTCTCCTTATGCTTAGTATATATTAGAATCTGAAACAAACTTCCACGTCTGCCATAGAATAATTGTGGTCTGCGCTTGCGCGGTCGTTGACAAACGCATATTCTGACAGAATGGTGAAGTTCTTGTTGATATGATAGTTCAGACCGACTTCGTATTGGGTTCTCATCATGTCAGTCTTGCCGTTAGCCTCGTACATATCGTAGCGAGCCTTTGCATAGAGTTTCTTGCTCACGATAGGTGCGATGACAAGACCATATACACCCTGTGCCTTATTGCCAATTTCTTTGTTAAGATTGCAATCTTTAGAGGCTGCATCCCCATGATTGGTTATGCTTTTAGCAAACGCCATACCTGTAGAATGAATATATTCAGAACGGACGGTCCAGTCGTTGGTCTTGTATTCGAATGAGAAAGCATATCGGTTCTGGCTGAGTTTACGAACACCAGACTGAGCAATCTCTCTGTCTTCGACGAAATTCGTTCCAGCTGGTACTTTTACAGTTTCCAGCCACTCTCCCTTTCTCGCATAAGAACCCGTCCAGCCGAAAGCTCCGATGCGCATTCCTGCCACAGGCATCACCCATACGCCACCGATCACGTTCTTCTGGTTATCTACGTCCTTGGCATTGATGCCTTGTCCGTTGAATACACCTATCTGATAGTGCAGCAGGTTGCGGCCATTAGCGTTTTTGAGGAAATCGCCTTGCAACTGCAGACCGATATCACGGCCGTTGGATGCATGCTTGCCAGAGCGGTCGCTAAAGCCAGCCAACTTGCTTACGTTCTGAGAATATCCCATGAATCCCTGATCGATAGGGTGCATCGGATTTTCAAAGGTAAACGGATTCTTGAACTGACCAATTTTTACCTTGAAATAATTGTATTTCTGCCATTCGGCAAACAAATCTACCATTCTTGGACTGCTGCCCAGGTCGGAAGTGTTGCCATTAAACTGGATTTGCGTTTTCCAGTAGAAATCGTTGGCGATACGTCCTTCAAGGGCGATACGTCCCATGCGGATGTTGAAGGAATTGGATTTCTTTCCCTTCTGTCCGCTATACTGATATTGAGTCATGCCATAGCCCGACAACTTGACGTTGTTGAGCCATGCTGGCAACTCGATGGTTTTCTTCTCTTGCGCGCCCGCTGTGGTTACCGCCAAAGTCATCAGCGCCATGATGATACTATTCTTCATCTTCATTTTCTATTATGTTTTAAGGTTTATTTTTTAGCTGCGAGTTCCTCGGCAGTCAGGTCCTCTGCTTGAGCTGCCTGGAGGGCGAGCTTCTCAGCTTCCTTGGCAGCTTTGGCTTCTGCAGCAGCCTTCTCGCGTTCTTTGTGTTCCTTCAATTTCTGCTTGATCTCCGTTTCGCAGCGCTTTTCGAGAAGCACTACGTTTTCTACGTGAGGAGTGTGAGGGAACATATCCACAGGCTGAACCGCAGCCACTTTGTAGTAATCGTCCATCAACTGGAGGTCGCGTGCCTGTGTGGCAGGATTGCAACTTACATACACGATGCGACCTGGTGCTGCATTCAGAATCACATTGATGACATCTGGATGCATACCGGCACGTGGAGGGTCGGTGATGATGACATCAGGACGGCCATGCTGTCTGATGAAATCATTGGTCAGGATATCCTTCATGTCTCCAGCATAGAATAATGTGTTTTCTATCTGGTTTACCTGAGAGTTCACCTTTGCATCCTCGATAGCTTCTGGCACGTATTCGATACCGATAACTTTCTTTGCCTTGTGCGCCACGAAATTGGCAATGGTTCCAGTACCGGTATAGAGGTCGTAAACCAGCTCGTTGCCTGTGAGATTGGCAAATTCACGCGCTACGCAGTAGAGGTGGTAAGCCTGCTCGGTATTGGTCTGATAGAAACTCTTAGGACCAACCTTGAACTTCAGGTCTTCCATCAATTCAAAGATATGGTCGTTGCCCTTGAAAAGACTCAGTTCCAAATCATTGAAGGTATCGTTGCCCTTCTGGTTATTTACATACATGAGCGATGTAATTTGCGGGAATCTGTCAGCCACTTGCTGCATCAATTCCTGCGCTCTCTGCTCGTCACCTTCTTCGTCGTAATGGAATTGGAATACAAGCATCCATTCGCCTGTGTTGGAGTTACGTATCATCATGTCTCTCAACAATCCATGTTGCTCACGCAGATCGTAGAAAGTATAGTCGTGAGAATCTGCATACTCGAATACGAAGTTGCGAATCTCATTGCAGAGGTCGTCCATCAGCCAGCATTTCTTGATTGGATATATCTTGTCGAAGGCTCCGGTGATATGAAAGCCGATGGCATTCTGTGCGTGGCGTTCCTTTAATGAAGATACCGTATCATCTTCTTTCTGAGGAAGTTGTGCGAGTTCTTCTGCAGTAAACCATCGCTTGTTGCTGCATCCGAATTCTATCTTGTTACGATACTCCTGTGTCTTCACGCTGCCCATGATAGGACGGAACTCAGGAAGCTCAATCTTGCCGATGCGGGTGAGCTGGTCTTCCACCTGTTTCTGCTTTGCCTTGATTTGCTCTTCGTATGGCAGGTTCTGCCATTTGCAACCGCCGCAGATACCGAAATGCTCGCACATCGGTTCCTGGCGAACGTCGCTCTTCTTGATGAATCTGACAACTTTCGCCTCGCAGTATTTATGCTTCTTCTTAACTACTTGTAAATCTACCACATCTCCAGGTACACAGAAAGGTACGAAGATGACTTGATCATCGACGCGTGTGATGCATTTTCCTTCAGCAGCCACAGCTTCGATGGTAACATTTTCTATGAATGGTAACGGTTTACGTTTTCTTCCCATGATTGATATTTAAATTTTTGAGTGCAAAGATACTACTTTTTTGTAAAAAATGAAAATTTTTCCAAAGTAATTTGTAAGATGTATGAAAACTGGAACGAAAAAGAATCATCTGTGGTAGCGATTCTCTGTTTTTTTGATAAAGAAGTGCTTCTTTTCTATATATTATCAAGTTTCTCCCTTTTATATAAATAAGGTATATGTTGATTTGTAAAAATAATAGCAAATTTGCTTATAAATTATTATCGGCAGATGGTGTGTACGTAAACAATTAAAAATGTAATGTCGAGATTGCAAAAAGATGGTAAAAAGTTTGGTGGAACCGATTTTTAATCGTATTTTTGCATCACAAAATTTAATAACAATAACTGATAAATTAGAACCTATTCGATTATGGACGAAAAAAGAGTTTATACTTTCGGTAATGGTAAGGCTGAGGGCAAGGCTGACATGAGAAACTTGCTCGGTGGTAAGGGTGCCAACTTGGCGGAAATGAATCTTATTGGTGTACCTGTACCTCCAGGATTTACAATTACCACAGATGTGTGCAACGAATACTTTGAAAAAGGCAAGGAAGATGTAGTAGCGCTTCTCAAAGATGAAGTTGAGAAAGCTGTTCAGCATATTGAGGCTTTGATGAACTCAAAGTTTGGAGATGTGGAAAATCCTCTTTTAGTTAGTGTACGTTCCGGTGCTCGTGCTTCTATGCCAGGTATGATGGATACCATCCTCAACCTCGGTTTGAATGATGAAGTAGTAGAGGGCTTGGCTCGTAAAACGGGTAATGAGCGCTTTGCTTATGACAGCTATCGTCGTTTTGTACAGATGTATGGCGACGTGGTGCTCGGCATGAAGCCTGTCAACAAGGAAGATATCGACCCATTCGAGGCTATCATCATGGAGGTGAAGAAGCAGCGCGGTATCACACTGGACAATGAAATGTCTGTAGATGAATTGAAGCAACTTGTCAAGGCATTCAAGTCGGCTATCAAGCAGCAGACTGGCAAGGATTTCCCTGACAATCCTATGGATCAGCTTTGGGGTGCCATCTGCGCAGTATTCGATAGCTGGATGAATGAGCGTGCTATTCTCTATCGCAAGATGGAAGGCATTCCTGCAGAGTGGGGTACAGCCGTGTCTGTGATGGCGATGGTATTCGGTAATATGGGTGATACTTCAGCTACTGGTGTTTGCTTCTCTCGCGATGCTGGTAATGGCGAGAATCTCTTCAATGGTGAGTATCTCATCAATGCACAGGGTGAGGACGTAGTGGCTGGTATCCGTACGCCACAGCAGATTACTAAGATTGGTTCTCAGCGCTGGGCTGAGCGTGCAGGCATCTCTGAGGAGGAGCGTGTTGCTAAATATCCTTCTATGGAAGAGGCTATGCCTGAACTTTACAAGGAGCTGGATGCGCTGCAGAATAAGTTGGAGAACCACTATCATGATATGCAGGATATGGAGTTCACCGTACAGGAAGGTAAACTCTGGTTCCTCCAGACTCGTAACGGTAAGCGAACAGGTACTGCGATGGTGAAGATTGCTATGGATCTTCTTCACGAGGGTATGATCGACGAGAAGACTGCTATCCTCCGTTGTGAGCCACAGAAACTTGATGAATTGTTGCATCCTGTATTCGATAAGTTGGCGCTCTCTAAGGCTAAGGTCATCACACAGGGTCTTCCTGCTTCTCCTGGTGCTGCTTGTGGTCAGATCGTATTCCACGCAGACGATGCTCAGGAATGGCATGAGGATGGCAAGAAGGTTATCATGGTTCGTATCGAGACTTCTCCTGAAGACCTCGCTGGTATGTCTGCTGCTGAGGGTATTCTTACCGCTCGTGGTGGTATGACTTCCCACGCTGCCGTGGTTGCTCGTGGTATGGGTAAGTGCTGTGTATCTGGTGCAGGCTCTATCAATGTAGATTATAAGGCTAAGACCGTTGAAATCGAAGGTGTAGTTTACAAGGAGGGTGATTTCATCTCTTTGAATGGTTCTACAGGTCAGGTTTATGCTGGTCAGATTGAGACAAAGGCTGCAGAGCTTTCTGGTGACTTCAAGGAACTGATGGATCTCTGCGATAAATATACCAAAATGGAAATCCGTACCAATGCGGATACTCCTCATGATGCTGAGGTAGCTCGTGCATTCGGTGCCAAGGGTATTGGTTTGACACGTACAGAGCACATGTTCTTTGATGATCAGAAGATTGTTGCGATGCGCGAGATGATTTTGGCAGATTCTGTAGAGGGTCGTGAAAAAGCACTTGCCAAGCTCCTCCCATATCAGAAGGCTGACTTCTACGGCATCCTCAAGGCAATGGATGGCTGCCACGTGAACATCCGCTTGCTCGACCCACCTCTCCACGAGTTCGTACCTCACGATTTGGCTGGTCAGCAGACCATGGCTAAGGAGATGGGCGTAAGCGTAGAGGAAATCAAGAAGCGTGTAAACTCTCTGGCAGAGAACAACCCAATGCTCGGTCATCGCGGTTGCCGTCTCGGTATCACATTCCCAGAGATTACAGCCATGCAGACCCGTGCCATCCTCGGTGCAGCTTGCGAGTTGAAGAAGGAGGGTTACAACCCATGTCCTGAAATCATGGTTCCGCTCATCGGTACCGTTCAGGAGCTCAAGCAGCAGAAGACTATCATCCTCGCTACTTCTAAGGAGGTATTCGCTGAGTACGGGGTAGAGGTAGAATTTGAGATTGGTACTATGATTGAGATTCCTCGTGCTGCCCTTACGGCAGGTCAGATTGCAGAAGAGGCTCAGTACTTCTCATTCGGTACTAACGACTTGACACAGATGACCTTCGGTTATTCTCGTGATGACATCGCTTCTTTCCTTCCTGCATACATGGAGAAGAAGATCTTGAAGGTGGATCCATTCCAGGTTCTCGACCAGGAGGGTGTAGGTCAGCTCATCAAGATGGCTGTTGAGAATGGTCGTGCTACCCGTCCTAACCTCCGTACTGGTATCTGCGGTGAGCATGGTGGTGAGCCTTCATCAGTTAAGTTCTGTGCAAAGGTTGGCATGAACTATGCTTCATGCTCTCCATTCCGCGTGCCTATCGCCAGACTTGCTGCGGCGCAGGCTGCTGTAGAGGAATAATAGCAAATATTTGACTCTCAATAAATTAAGTGGAAAGTCCTTGTAACAGAGGACTTTCCACTTAATTCGTTTTTAGCGGAAGTACCACTGAAATGCTACAAATGATGATGGATGTTTACAATATGTTTCTAATATTTAAAAGTAATGTTTACAACGTGTTTACAAAATAATTATGGCAACATTTAAGATTATAGCAAGATTTCAGCGGACGGATGGATTTTGGCCTGTTTACATTCGTGTAACCCACAACCGCAAGGTGAAATATTTGAAAACAGACAAAATCGTAGAAACAAAATCGGTGGACAAAAAGAACCATGAGGTCAAGGATCCTTTTGTCCTCGAAGCCTGTACCGTCAAGATAGCCCATTTCGCCGATATGCTCAACAAGCAGCCCATCCGCTCATGGAGTGTCGATGATGTCATCGCCTACCTTGAAAGTGGCACAGCCGATGTCTGTTTCTCAGACTATGCAAGACAATACCATGCAAACCTATACAACAATGGGCAGGAGCGCAACGCGAGGAACTATGAACTCGCCTACCAACATTTGGAACGCTATGCAGGTTCCAACAAGGTCATGTTCTCGCAACTCACATCCAAGTTCATCAATGGATGGATAAAGTCTCTTGCCACAACAGCAAGAGCCAAGGAGATGTACCCGGTGTGTGTCCGTCAGATATTCAAGCAGGGTTTGCTTGATTTCAACGACTATGACAATGGTATCATGCGAATAACAACAAATCCGTGGTTGAAAGTGAAAATTCCAAAGTCGGACACTCCAGAGAAGAGAGCCATAACCATGGAAGAGTGCCGAGCTTTCTTTGCTGCTCCTCTCCCACCTTCCGATCGCACCAAGCCCTTGGCGGAGCTTGGACATGATGTTGCAATGATGGTACTCTGTCTTGCAGGAATGAATACCGTTGACATATTCAATCTGAAAAAGGAAAACTACCATGATGGCATCATAGGCTACGAGCGAGCCAAGACTCGCAAGTTCAGAAGAGATAACGCCTACATAGAAATGAAGGTACCCGGTATATTGCAACCTATATTCAACAAGTATCTTGATAAGACCAACTCGCCTTATCTATTCGACTTCCACAAGCGTATGACTAGTAGCGACAGCTTTGGGGCAAACATCAACTGTGGCATACGGCAAATCTGTGAGAAAAGCCTTGGCATCGCTCACAACAAGGCATATTGTGTATATACGTTCCGTCATACGTGGGCTACGGTAGCCCAGAATGAATGTGGAGCGTCTATTGACGAGGTTGGCTTTGCCATGAACCACTCAGACCGCCATCGCATAACGAGAACTTACGTCAAGATTGACTTCTCTCCTGCTTGGGCATTGAACGAGAAAGTCTTGGAGAAGATTTTCTTCACCGAAGACAAATCAAGAGACTATTCAAAGGACAATGACAACGCCTTTGAACGCTTCTCGTTCCGTCAGATGATGAAAGGTTCTATTTTTTATCGAGGAAGGAAAGTCAGCGAGTTCACTGATGTTGGCTTTAACAACGTGGACGAAATAATAGATAAACTGATGAAAGAACTTCCAAGCACGATTCCATCACGAGCAATGGTTCTTATCAAGATAGAGAATGTTGATAAAGGGCAAACTCAAACCTATAGTCGTATGGTCGAATGACCATTATCTATAATTACACGTTATTGTATAGAAAGAATACATATATAGTAATAAGAATCTTTATAGGAAAGAATATTATTCTATATAAGTGTCATATGGAATATATCTATGCGTGTATAATTCCCCTTTCGCCAATTTTCTCCATGCACGGCGTTGCTGTGTATGGAGAAACATGACGAAACAGCCCAGGAGCAAAGCTTCTCTTCACTCCAGAGCAGCATGGGAGAGAGGTCGAACATTCTTTATGGGCGTTGCGAACAACGCCCCATACATACTACGGATGCTGCACACTTTCCGGGCTGCCATCAGAAAGTAAGG
>ERZ791902.371-NODE-371-length-34935-cov-80.701003_pt1 | contig 34935 bp, 39 predicted proteins | sample MGYA00510149_ERZ791902 | MGnify/ENA primary metagenome ERZ791902 (study PRJEB30046, sample SAMN00792060) | human gut metagenome | study: EMG produced TPA metagenomics assembly of the A metagenome-wide association study of gut microbiota in type 2...
ACAACAATGGTCCTGATTTGATAAACTCAGCAGGAATACTTGCTATTCATTTTTTTATGATGGGGGTATGTTTACAAATTTGAGATTTCATGTAAAAAAGTCCTAATTTCTATATTTCTCTTCTTGCAAATTATGGGATATTAAGAAAAATATCGTATCTTTGTCCCCGAATTGAGGCGTTCTTTGCATATTGCAAAATACAGAAACGAGCAGAAGTCCGCTCGTTTCCATATTGTTACCTATATAATATAGGCAAACGCCCAACTTCTTGATTTTCAATCAAAGTCCAAATTAGAGCGAGTTACTAATTTAAAGACTTATATGGATATGAAAAAATTAAAGACTCTCTTGACGATGGCTATCGTGGCTTTGATGAGCCTCAGTTTCACATCTTGCGATGAGGACGCTGACATTGGCGATACTTTATATGGCACTTGGAAAGGCTATATGGATATTGGATTGACGTATGGTGATCATTATTATGCTTCTACCACTTCTGAGATAACGTTTGTTCCAAGTAACTCTTATTCCGACCACGGAACGGGGTATTGGATAGACCGATACAGCAATGCTCCTTGGAATTATGTTGCTAATCATATTGAGTGGGCGGTGAGTAATGGTGTCATCAAAATTCACTTCATAGAGGAAAACTCGTATGCTACGATTTATAACTATTCTTTGGATGATGATTATTTCTATGGAACGGTTAAATGTGGAAATAGCAGCGCGGATTTCAGATTGGTGAAGACGGCTTCTCCTAACGAATGGAATTATGACTGGTATGATCCTGATGACTGGTATGATTCCAGGGAATATGGTTGGGCAAAGCCTCATCAGGGAACTTTCGATGATACCCGTGCTTCTTCCTCAGATTCTGATTCGCTGAAATATCTGAGAAGAGTGGTAAATTATAAGAATAAGTAAAGAGACTTGCTGTTTCCTCAGGGAACAGATTAAAAAGAAAGGGACGAGATATGAAAAATTTAAAGACTCTCTTGATGTTGGCTGCGATAACAGTAGCATCCATGACATTTGTCAGTTGTGACGATGATCCTTGGTATGATGGTTATTGGCACGATCCATACGGCTGGAGCAATAACTATGGCGACTGGCACTGGAATAATGATTATTGGAATCAGGGTGGTAATGGGAACAACCAAGATGGTGATGAACGTACGGCAATGGCCCAGACTCTCTGTGGAGAATGGGGCGGTGAGATGGATTATTCTTATATCAATCCGGATGGTGAATCGCGTAGCACGGATGTTTATTATACGACCATGAAGTTCTTCCAATATAATCAGAATTCAAAATCTTATAGTGGAGAGGGTGTGGAGACAGATTATCTCTTGGATTCTCAAGGAAATGTCATTGAAGATAAGAGCCAGACCTTGGATTTCTCCTGGTACATAGAGGATAATGGAGATATTTATATCAAGTACAAGAATAGTGGGGCAACCTTTGTGTTAGACTATGGTTCTTCTCAGGCTGGTTTCCATTTGGGATATGAAGACAAGAAGGGATATGATACTTTCTTCGGTTATATGATAGGCACGGGAAGCGTTAAGGGCGATGTTATCTATTTTGATTTTGAGCGCTTGAACGATACCAATCATGCCAAGGCTCAGACTCGTGGAGCAGGCGTAACTGAGCATAAATCATTTGGTAAGGCTGCTTGTCAGAGTCCGATTAAGGGAACGTTTTCTCGTTTTAATAGCAGAAGATAGACCTTGTGTTGGAGGAAAAGTTAAGAGGATGCATCAAACGAATCGTTTCGATGCATCCTCTTATTCTGTATAGTGAATTGTTGTAAAGTATCAGAGAACTTAGTTTGTTATTTTCCAAACGGTTTGCAAATAGGATGGTGTGATATTCACGTTCTCGATCTGTCTTTCTTCATCATCAGGAAGATTGCAGAAGAAGTCAATACCAGTAAGTTCCTCAAGCTTGGCAATATTGACAATATGTGCGCTCAACTTCTCTGTTGAAGGATAAACTTTGTGTTCAAACCAGAATCCGATGGCTTTATGACCGGATTTATTTTTGATCATGACTGCTGCAAAGAAGTATTTTGGGACTATAAATCTATTTTTTGTGTAGCCCAAAATCTGCTCTGACTTGTCTATGGTTCCACCTTTGCAGACATACATGGTATCATTGGCATACGCAGCTTGAGTGCTCATATTGTATGTCAGAAAGTTTCTGATTTTAGCTTCCATTTCAGCCCAAATACCACCATTGAACTCTCCTATCTGAGGCTGCATATTGGTCATATAGAAAGTCTGTCCATTTACATCCTTGCTGCAGATTCTGTCTTCAGAAGCAACGATATGTCCTCTCTGGAAGTAGGTGATTCCTTCGCTTGGCATGCTGGAAGAGCTAAATTCGTTAATACTTGGTTGCGAGTTAGTAGGAATTTCTGGGTCTATCTGGAAAGGATCTTTGTACCATGTCTTACCATTCCATGATACTCCTTCTTTAGACCTCCAGTTCTGTCTATTCCAGCCTTTCAGGTTGTTACTCTTATAGACAGCATAGCAACTCCATCGCTGTGATTTCTTACTTGTATCAAATTCTGTGCAGAAGTTGATACCATATTGGTCTGTTTCGTGAACGATGACTTTACTTGTTCCACCTTTCACCTTGGGAAATTCCAAACGTGTGATTTCGTCAGGCATTCCTGGGGTTACAACATTGATGTTTTTATTCGTATTGACAATTCCGCCGCCACCGCCAGTTTCACCGTTGTCCCCACCAGGACCGTCATGATCGCTTCCACAGCTACCTACTGTGAGTGCAGCGAGAAGCATCAAAAGGTAAATCTTGATTCGTTTCATAAAAGTCGTGTTAGAATATAATTTGTAATATAAAAATAGTCTTTCTCGTAGAAATGTATAAAACCGAAAAAAGTGCGTACCAGCGTATATGCAACTACGCTCGAACGCATTTTTGTATCTTGCGATAATATATCCTTTAAATGAAAAGGTATATTACTTCTTCAACTTACCGTAACGGTTCATGAAGCGGTCAACGCGACCTGCAGTATCAACAAGCTTGCTCTTACCTGTATAGAATGGGTGAGAAGTGCTGGAGATTTCAATCTTTACTACTGGATAAGTCTCGCCTTCGAACTCAACAGTGTCGTTAGTCTTGCATGTTGACTGAGAGAGGAACATGTCGCCATTAGACATATCTTTGAATACTACAGGACGATAGTTCTCTGGATGAATACCTTTTTTCATTTTTCTTTTTTATTTTTATTGGGTTATTAAAAATAGACGTTATGGGGATGTTCTTCGCATCATCTCATGTCCTTTCGGTGCATGCCCATTATAGCCTTTACACTTAACAGGGTGCAAAGTTACGACTTTTTCTTCTTTCTGCCAAATATTTCCTGATGTTTTTCTTTCTTTTACTTTTTTTTTATTATCACAGATATATTGCCCAAATTGTGGTTCTCGGTTTGGGCACTCGTTGCCCGCCTCGTGATCCCTCGTTGCTCGTCTCTTGTTCACCAGTTCCCCATCACGTGTTCATCGAGGGACCGCTTGAAGGGCATAGCAGGAAACTTACTTGAAACAAAAATCCCCATCTCCCTAATGGTTTTGGAGAGATGGGGATTGTATATCTGCTTTGACTTTCTTTCCCTTTTGGTATTTAAAACTATAAGAGTGCCAAAACTTTTTATTTCAATGTAACAATAACCTTCTCAATGTAGAGAACACCAATAGCATTGTTCCAAACGGTAAAATATTTGTTACTTACATTGCTGAAATCATAAACAAATGTGAACGAGTTTATAGTCTCGTTTTTCTTCTCTGTAGTATGAGTACCATTAACTTTGTTTGTTGTTGGATGAGCTTCTGTTCCTCCATAAACGGAGAATACTGTAGGATTGTATTTAGCCAAGCCATTTACTACAATCTTGATGCTCTTGATATCTTTGCTGAATGCAGAAGAGTTGAAGAAGAATCCCTGCTTGCTGGCATCACTTGCATTACCTTGTACCTGTATGCATCCTGTGAAATCACCATTAGCTTTACAAATCTTAACTCCGCTATATGCTACATTTTCATATTTCCAAGAGTACCATGTTTCGTTTTTGTCAACCGCCTGAGTGCCATATGAATTTTCTGTGAGGTCTGTTGCGCTGGTCTTTCCGCTAATAATGGAATTAACAGTCATGCCATCGCCAGTATCAGGAATCTCTGGCTTTGGAGTAACCTCACCGCCAGTGCCTTCGCCTTCTATCTTGATGATAGTGCTGCTCTTGTCAACCTCCATGATTTCTGTACCATTCTTGTCGGTGAATGACTTGATGATACCCTTGATAGTTACCTTTTGACCAACCTTCAAATCACCCTTAGATGTGAAGTCTGCACCATTCAAGCCCTTACCGGAATAAACCTGCATGTCCTTGCTCTTACCATCGTCAGAGATGTAGTAAGAAAGGCTCTTGTATTTTTCATTGTAAAATTGAACTTCAGAAATGACACCTGTCAAGTAAACCTCGTTGGTAGGAGCGCCTGCCTTGATGGCTGCGATAGCTTCTGCTACGGTGTATGGATCACTTGCAGAACCCTTACCTGTTGAAGGTGTATCTGGAGTAGTGGTTGAACCGCCAGGTTTTGTGCCAAATTCCTTGGCTCCAATCTTAGCATAGGCAACACTCTTCAAACCAGTTGCGCCAAAGTAGTTCTCAATATTACCGCAGAGAATCACTTCTTGCTTCAAGTTGCCAGGATTGTCCTTGAGGTTGAGTGCAGTACGAATTGCACCTGCTGGCAACTGGATTGGCATACAGTTAGTTACGTTGGTCTCATCTGCGCTTGCAGCGACCAGAAGGTTTGTAGGTGCCTTTTCTGCACTTGCAGCATCGCCAAAGATAGCTTCATTCAGGGCCTTGTCAGGTACATAACCTACGATGAAAGCCTTTACAAAAACATTAGTACCCGTAGCAGCAATCTTTGCATCAGCTACTGTATATGGGTTGGCTTCAGTTCCATCTGTTGAAAGTTCTGGAGTCTCTGGCTTAGTAGGCATGTCGTAAGGAGCAGGAACGTCCTCGCAACTGCTGAAAGTAAAGGCTGACATGGCCAACACTAACAATGAATATATAATCTTTTTCATATTGTTATTCGATTTAAAAATTTCTAATGGATGAATTACTTGATAGAGATGAGGTAGTTTCCGCTGTCAATTTCTGGAGTGCCATTGTACATAGTCAATGCTCCACAGATGACAACCTTCTTTCCTACGGCAAGGGTGCCCTTTGTCTCTTCTGTCCATTTCTGGTTGTCGAGATTGAAGCCGCGGAATACCTTGATCATCTTGCCGGCAACAGCCTTTCCATCTTCAGAGATAGAATATGTAGCATTACCATACGAGCCTGTATCAACGTTACCTACCTCGCAGATGATTCCGGTAGTATAAACCTTATCTGTTGTATATTTACCGGCATTGATGAGTTTGAGAGCGTTGGTTACGGTGTAAGGTTCTTCCTTAGTTCCACCAGTAACATTCAGCGCAGTCTCAACATCATTGCTTGTACGGATCAGAATCTGCCAAACATTGTTGAAACGGGTGAAAATACCTGTAATGTTGACAGGATCCTTTGGCAAAGCGACATTGGCAAACTTGGCATAAGCAGAAGTGCGAACCAAGAGATTGGAAGCACTGATAGGTGTTTTGGTTTCTGCATCAGTCAAGTTGCGGTTCACGCAGTTGGTTTTGTCCTTTTCTGTCTCTGGGGCATAAACGGTCTTACCGTCAGCCTGAGAGAACTGTACATTTTCAATGCGCATCAACTTGCCAGAGCAAGACTTCAGATAGTCAGCATCCTTGATCTTGGTCTTGTCGAACACCTCTACCAAACTTTCAGCCTTGGCTGCGTCTGGAGAACCCAAAATCTTGAAATGCTTATTCCACTCGTAGCGGTCAACTTTACCGATAGACTGTGCACCCGTAGTGGTGTTGGTATAGACACCGCCCAACTCAGCCTGAGAACCGTAACCACCAATGTAGAGGCCCTTCAGATTGATGAGGAGTTGCTGGCCAACAGGGAACTCACCATGGAGCGCAGCTCTGTTGATGCAAACTAAGATACCACCCGTCTCGTCCTGCAGACAAACCTCGTTGTAAAGGTTGCCACCGAGATCATTACCGGTAATATAACCCTTGATCTGGATGTCCTTGTCTATCTGTTCATATCTCTTATTAGCAATGAGGCTGTTGTAGTCTTCCTTCAGCTGTGCAATTGTGATGACATTCTTCTCCTTGATATTATTGTCACCGACAGGAGCCGCAGGCACCTTAATCGTATTATCAGGATCAGCATAACCATCGCCCATGCAAGATGCAAAAAACATACTGGCAAAAGCCATTGCTATGAATAATATTTTTTTCATATCTTTCCTTTTTATTAGAATCTATAAGAAACCTGGAACATACCATTTGTTCCGAATACGTAATACTTCTTAGGGTTCTTGGAGAACTTGTAAACGCGCTCCTTGCTGCTATCACCATTACCTGAGAAATCGCTTCGGCTCTGCTCATAACCGCCAGATACGATCTTCTGGTTGTTCAGAATGTTGGTAATCATCAAGTTGAAGTTCAAGCTGCCGTGCTTCAAGCGTACGCTCTTGCCGATGCTGCCGTCAACCATCCAGCCACCATGACCCTTAGCCTGGTCTGTATAACCTGGCATCAGGTTGCCGAAGTTGTCGAATGCGTTGAGACGAGACAACTCAGACAGGGTGCGGTAGATAGGTGCGTATGAAAGGTAGATGCGGTCGTAGTAGTTGGCGTTGAGGTCGATGAACCAGCCACCTGCATGATAGCTCAAGCCAAGGCTTCCTACGTTGAGAGGAGTTCCGCTCTCGCGCATACCTTTAATATATGTCATTTCAGTATTCAAGTCGCCTGTGACAGACTCAGAACGTGTAGTCTCAATATCCTTGAGGATTCTGTTGTCGCTCAAAGTACCGATAGCCTTGAAGTTGAGGAAAGATGTGAGTTTGAAGTCGAGACCCAATTCTACACCATAGTATTCCTTCTGCAAGCCAGGAAGACTGAAATATACGAACGAGTTGTCCATATCACTATAGAAATTCTGCCACTCAGTAACGTGGTCAAGACGGCTATAGTATGCATTCAGGTTGGCGTGCATCCATGAGTTCTGGTATTGGTAAGCGAACTCGCTGCTGAAGATATGCTCATCATGCAAATCTTTCACGAAGTCATTCTGAATCTCAGGAGATACGAATGCTGTGTTAGCCTTAGGTGGCTGCCACTCGTAGCCAACACCTAATTTGAACGCATGACCGCGACCGGCATCGAAGCTGATGCTACCCTTGGCACCACCTTCGCCCATTCTGGCGATTCCGCTGTTGCCATAAGAGTTTTCTGCAGCCATACCATTGCGCATATAGCCATGACGGCGCATATTGGTCTGACCCAACTTAGCGCTGAACATAGTCTGGAATCTGCCTAATTCTGCGGTGTAAGATGTCCAGAGCAATCCCTTCATCACCTCAATCTTGTAATCATAACCGAACTTGTCGCCTTCGTTGACTGGGGCGTTAGGACGGTTTAAGTCATACTGAACTCTTGGATCAGTAGCTGGATACTTTCCGAGAGCGTAATTATTGATGTTGTGGAAGAGAGATCCGCCAAGCATATCCTCCAAAGTCTGGTAGTGGCGGTTGCTGTTGCTGGCAAAGATGAAGCCGCTCACCAGTTTGGAGTTCTTGGTTACCTTTGCAGTAAGCGTAGATGACAAGGTGAGGTTCAAGTTGTCATTATGCTTAGCCTGGATGTAGTACATTGTTTCATTGCCAGCCTTTGCTGCATTTTCGTTAGCATAGTAGAGGCGGTCCCAGTCAATCTGGCGGTTAGCCTTGCTTGCTGTCCAGAAATCGTATGAGTTCTTCCAGCTCTGCCATGTATTAGGGTTGTTGTTGACAGAAGAAAGATTCCAGATGTCATAGTAGCTGCTTGGCATGTTCTTCCAGTAATCTGGCTGTGGGTTTTCTGCATTGTTGTAGTTGAGCTTGGTGCTCTTGTACATAGAGTATTTGGCAAATGCAGAAGTTGTGAGTTTCAATTTATCATTGATGTCCCAGTCCCATGTTGCGATAGCAGAAGGGGAGAAGTCGTTGACAACGCGTGAATTGCGCTTGTGACCGTTCTGATAACCCCAGTAAGGGTTGTAGTAACGGTCGTTGGCGAGCCAGTAAGCCTCGTCGGTAGAAGCACCCTGGGTAGAGCGCTCGGTAGGGTTGCCCCAGGTAGAGATACTCAGGGAGTGACCATTGTTCCACTTCTTCTGAACACCGATGTAGTAAGATAAAGCATTGTAGAATGTACCCTCCACATAACCACGGTTGGCCCATCGGTAGGTGAGACCGGCACTGAATGCCCAGCCACGGTCGTTGAAACCGCTGCTGTAAGTGTAGAGACCACGAAGTGTGTAATTTCTGTTGGCAACAGCAACTGATGCATACTGACCCACTTGCATGCTTCCGGCACGGAAGTCGTAGTTGTTGCTACCAGCCATGCCTGTCATAGAATAGTTATTTCCTTCGAAAGGCAAAGCAAAATCTACATTTCTGGAGAAACGGTTCAAGCCACCGATGTTGGAGAAACGGAACTGGCCGCTTTCCATGTCGTTGACAGGTGCTCCATTGATGTAAACCTCGTTATACTTTTGATTGAAGCTACGATAACGGTAACGCATAGGAGAGAAGAGGAATCCTGCCTCCGATGCATAAACGTTAGAGGTAGAGTTGAGAATGGTTACATTCTGAGACATGTCATCATCCTCACCCAACTGTGCTTCGGTGAATGTGAATGCGTTCTCGTCCAGGTTGGATGCAGCCTTTTGCTCAACATTCTGTGCAAAAGCCAGCGGACCATAACAGAGCGCAAGCATTGCTAATTTTACCTTTTGTTGCATAGTTTATAGTTTAATTACTAATAATGTCTGCAAAGTAACAAAATATTTTTTAAAATTAAAAGTTTTTTCGTTTAAATTTTGATTAAGTATGCGGTTTTTTCAAATAAAATGCCGATATTTGCATTCTAATAGCGAGTTTTCGCACATTTACTAACTTAAGATTTTTGATAATCTAAATAAAAAATAAATTTATGAAGAAAAATGTATTGATGTTTGCGGCCTTCCTGATAGTCAGTCTGGCTGCTTTTGCTCAAGGGCAGAAACGATTCAATCTCTATGCAGTAGGTTTTTATAATCAGGAGAATCTCTTCGATACTTGCCATGATGAGGGCAAGAATGATTATGAATATCTTCCTGCCAAGGGATGGAACGGAATGAAATATACCAATAAGTTGCGCAACATGGCCAAGGCGCTTGCCGATATGGGTACGGATAAGTTGCCTAAGGTGGGGTGTGCTTTCATCGGATTGTCAGAGGTGGAAAATCATAAAGTGCTGGACGACTTGATAGAGCAGGCTCCTCTGAAGGCCCGTAATATGAAATACTGCCATATTGAAGGCCCAGACCGTCGTGGCATTGATTGTGCTTTCCTCTACAATCCTTCTCTCTTCTCTGTGAAGAATGTAAAGTTAGTGCCTTATATTCAGGAGAAGGCAAAGGACAGTGCTTATTATACTCGTGGTTTCCTCACTGTTCGTGGTGAAATGGCTGGTGAGGATGTGGCTGTCATTGTTTGTCACTGGCCAAGCCGTTTCTCTGGTTCTTTCTATCGTGAGTCGGGTGCCCGCCAAACCAAGGCTGTCAAGGATAGTCTGCTTCGCATCAACAAGGATATGAAGGTGTTTGTGATGGGCGATATGAATGATGATCCTACCAATAAGAGTATGCATGAGGTGTTGAGTGCCAAACCGGAGATCAGTCAGGTTGGACCAAACGATATGTACAATCCATGGTATAATATTCTGGCCAAGCAGGGTAAGGGCACTTTATTCTATAATGGCAACTGGAATCTCTTCGATCAGATAGTGATTACGCCAAACCTGCTCAACAAGGATGCCAAGAATAAGGATTTCTCTACATTGAAGTATTTTGCTCATCAGGTTTTCCGCCGCGATTATCTTATCCAGCAGGAAGGTCAGTACAAGGGTGCTCCGCTGCGCACTCAGGCTGGTGGCAGATGGCTCAATGGTTTCAGCGACCACTTGCCTGTTGTCATGTACCTGGTCAAGGAAGTGAAGTGATTTTTAAAGGTAAAAAGGTAAAAAGGTAAAAAGGTAAAAAAGTAAAAAGGTAAAAAAAATAAAGAAAATGATAGAGAGTCATCCTTTCGAACCTTGGTTGCCCAAGAATGCGCATCTCCTGATGCTCGGTACTTTCCCGCCTTCACCCAAGCGCTGGTGCATTCCCTGGTATTATCCTAATTTTCAGAATGATATGTGGCGCATCTTTGGAATTATCTTTTTCGGAGATAAACTTCATTTCGTGGATGTAGAGCATAAGCAATATAGGCTGGAGGCTATCAAGGAATTTCTTGGGGAAAAGGGAGTTGCTCTCTTTGATACGGCGCAGAAAGTGATTCGTACCAAGAATACGGCTTCTGACAAGGATTTGAAAATTGTGGAACAGTCTGATCTGGATGGAATGCTGCGAGCTTTGCCGGAATGTAAAGCGGTGCTGACGGCAGGACAGTTGGCTACCAAGGTATTTTCTGAACATTATGGTATTACTGAGACTCCTGCCATGGGAGGATACGTGGAGTTTTCTTTCGAGAATCGCACGTTGAGGCTCTATAGAATGCCAAGCAGCAGCCGGGCTTATCCTTTGGCAGTTGAGAAAAAAGCAGATTTCTACAAGAGAATGTTTGATGATATTCTTTGATTTCTGGTGAGATCTCTGGGTTTATTCTATATATATAATAAGGTACGCGTACAATAAATTAATATTAACGAATCTATGGAAAAAGATAAAATAACGATTATCGGTATTGCAGGAGGAACCGGTTCGGGCAAGACAACTGTGGTCAAGAAAATCGTGGATGCTTTGCCTCCTCATTATGTGGCTGTGGTTCCTCTGGATTCCTATTATAATGATACGACGGGAATGACGGATGAGGAGCGACATGCTATCAACTTCGATCATCCTGATGCTTTCGACTGGAAATTACTCCATAAGCAGTTGGCTGATTTGCGCAATGGAATTGCTATCGAACAGCCTACTTACAGTTATCTGAAATGTAATCGTGAGAAGGAAACGATCCATGTGGAACCGAAGCCGGTTATCATCATCGAGGGAATCATGACTTTGCTCAACAAGAAGCTGCGTGACCTGATGGATCTGAAGGTTTTCGTGGATGCTGACCCTGACGAGCGACTCATCCGCAATATTCAGCGCGATACAATAGACAGAGGTCGTACGGTTTCGATGGTTGTGGACAGATATCTGAAGGTGCTGAAACCTATGCACGAGCAGTTTATCGAACCCACCAAGCGTTATGCAGACATCATCATTCCGCAGGGTGGTGAAAACGAGAAGGGTATCGGAATCCTTTGCAGTTATGTGACAGGATTGGTGGAGAAACTCGACAAATAATCGTTCTCAGGCAAATTGTCTTAGCAATAAAAATCCTCGTTACGAATCGTTGTGTTCGTAGCGAGGATTTTCTATTTTATCGCAATCGTTTTCTGTTTGCGAGGATTTCTTAGTTGCGATGAATGACGGTGCCGTTTGCCTGATGGGTGGCCAGCACAAGTACTTCAGCTATCTGGACGTGTTCTGGAGCACTGGCTGCATAGAAAGCCACATCTGCCACATCATCACCATTGAGCGGTACGATTCCGTCGTAAACTCTGTCGGCACGGGCGTTGTCGCCATGGAAGCGGATGTTGGAGAAATTGGTTTCCACCAATCCTGGTTTTACATTGGTGACGCGCACTTTGGTGTGAGCCACGTCGATACGGAGTCCGTCTGTAATTGCCTTGACGGCAGCCTTGGTGGCACAATAAACATTGCCTCCTGCGTAAGCAGCATCACCGGCAACACTTCCGATATTGATAATGTGTCCATGATTTCTGCTGACCATTCCTGGCACGATGAGGCGGGTCATGGTGAGAAGTCCCTTGATATTGGTGTCTATCATCTGATCCCAATCCTCAAAGTCTCCCTCGTATTCTGGTTCCAGTCCACGAGCCAGACCAGCATTATTGATAAGTACGTCGATATTTTTCATGTGTGAAGGAATATAATCAACGGCTTTCTGGGCAGCTTCACGGTTGCGAACGTCAAAAGCCAATGCAAGGACCATAATGCCGTAAGCATTTTCGAGTTCTTTCTTGATGATTTCCAACTTGCCTGTGTTTCTTCCTGTAAGAATCAGGTCGTATCCGCCTTGGGCAAATCGGCGTGCACATGCTTCACCGATACCGCTGGTAGCTCCTGTAATCAAAGCGATTTTGTTTGCCATAAGAGAGGGGTTTTAAAATGTTAAATGTGAAATGTTAAGTGTGAATATAGAATCTTCTTCATATAGGATATTGGGTATTCTATAGTTTGGATTCTTCTATATATATAATAAGGTGGGGAATAGAAGCAGATTATAAGATCAGAACTCTTACCTCTGCGTTTCCCATCTTTTCTATCTCGTTCATAGGGCGCTTGAAATAAACGCTCTGAATAGCCTTGTTGATAATGCCGTGTCCTACGGCAAGAATAGTTTTGTCGGGATAGGTCACCTTGAGCCAGGTGAGGAAATTCTGTGCGCGTGATTTCATCTTTTCGATAGATTCGATGTTGTCTGGCCAGTCTTTCGGATCTTTGGGAAGACTTGGGATGAACTTACCTGTGAAATCGCCCCAGTCGCGCTCCCGTATCAGTGGGGTTGTAATCATGGCTTGTTTCATGGATTTCTCGTCCTGAAAATGAGGTAGGGCGATTATCTCACAAGTCTGGATGCTGCGGTAGAGATCGCTGGATATGAATACATCGATGTGGTCATTGGCCATCTTGCGAGCTACTTCCTCAGCTTGGGCAATGCCGGTGGCGTTTAACTTGCCTGATGTTTGTCCTTGCATAATCTGGGCTGCATTATCTACAGTCTCACCATGTCTAACTAAATACAATTTTGTCATAATATCCTTAATTTGCCAACAAAATTACAAAAAAAGTTGGATTTATCAAAGATAGTTTGTATTTTTGTAGAAGTTTTTTTAATAGTTTGTCGAATATTAATCTAAAAAGAAATATGAAAGTAATACATAGTTCATTTTTCCGTGCAATCTGTGCGATTATCGTAGGTGCACTTCTCATTCAGTATCGTGAACAGACGGTTACTTGGATTACCATAGCCATCGGTGTGTTGTTTTTCCTCTCGGGAGTCATTTCCATCGTTACCTATTTCAGTGCCAAGAGGAATTCGGGTAAAGTAGGTGTTGTTTATGATGCTAATGGAAAGCAGCTCACGGGGTTGACTCCTCATTTTCCTATTGTGGGAATAGGCAGTCTCTGTTTGGGTTTGATTTTGGCTCTGATGCCTAATACGTTCATCAACAGTCTGATGTTCATTCTTTCTGTCATTCTGATTATGGGCGCATTGACGCAGTTTATGAATCTTGCTACGGCTCGCAAGTTGGGACGTGTGGGAATTGTTTATTGGATTTTTCCTTCCATCATTCTCCTGATTGGTTTGCTTGCTGTCATCAAACCTTCAGCCATAGCCTCGGCACCGCTCTTCATCATCGGCTGGACCATGCTTATCTATGGTGTTGTGGAATGTATCAATGCATTCAAGATAGCTAATAATAAGCGGAAGTGGACGAAGGCTGAAGAAATCAGTTCATCAACTCCTTCTTCTTCGAATGATGTTTCCTATATTGAGGAAATCAAGGAGGAAGAAGAGAAGAAAGAGTGATAGTATCGGTATGACAAAAGTGATGCAATCATTATGAAAAAGAATGATAGTCTTGGTATGAGAATAATAAAAGAATCCCCAATAGTTTTACGGAATGGAAAACTATTGGGGATTTTCTATATACTTTTGTTAAGCAAGGCTTCTTGCTTACTATCTGATGGCTTTTATAATTGGAACTTATAGCCCAAGGTAAACTGAAAGACGGAGTGTCTGTCGTCTGATCTCATCTTGATGCCTTCGTTCTCAATGTAACCGTCAGCAACCTTTGTGACACCGAGATTGTAGCGAGCATCAATGACGAGTCCATTATATTCGTACGACAAACCGATAGGGATGGAGAAGTCAACGGTGTTGATTTTGTAGTTGGTGTCAGCTTGCTTGAAAGCCTCGTCTATGTCAATGCTGATACCGCCAACGCTAACTTTCTTATTGATACAGAAACCTGGTTGGATGCCGGCTTTCAGTGCCAAACCTTTGACAACATAGACGTTGGCGAGAATAGGGATGTTGATGTAGTCGAGTTTGAGGGTTCCGTTGTATTCGTCAAAGTCGCTCTTAGCACCTTGCATAGAGTACATCAAAGCTCCAGTGATAGCGAACTTTTTGGTGGCTTGGTAACCGAGTTCAGCTCCACCTGTGAAACCGATTCTTGAAGTGGCGTTGTCCTCGTCGGTGAGGCAGGCGATATTCAAACCTACCTTAGGTTGTAATGTGACAGAACCAACGGCACTTTGAGCAAATGTACCGAGTGAAAACACTGCCATAGCGGCTGAAAGAAATAGCTTTTTCATAAAACTGCTTTTTAGTGTGAATAAATTATAAAAAGAACCCATAGGTACTTTTGCAAGAACCTATGGGTTTATGCTTTTTGTTAGATTTTTAGAGCTTGAACTTGTAACCAAGTGTCAACTGGAATACAGAGTGGTTACCATCACCCTCATCGAAAACCTTGGTGCAACCGATGTTATAACGTGCATCCAGGCAGAAACCCTGATATTCGTATGAGATACCTACAGGGATAGAGAAGTCGAAAGACTTAACACCATCAATTGTCTGGTAACCTGTGTCTCCCTTGTGACCTGCAATGCTACCTTCTAACTTTTGCTTGTGGGTCAAGTTGAATGCTGGCTGAACACCTGCCTTGAGAGCGAGACCTGGCGCAACGTAGATGTTTGCTAAAATAGGAATGTTGAGATAGTCAGTCTTGAGTGTAGCTTTTGCATTGGCAATTTCTGTATCTTCATAAGAAAGATTGCCAGACCATTTTGCACCTTGCATAGAATAGAGCAAACCTGCGCTGATACCTACCAATGGAGTTACGTGGTACTCTGCCTCAAGACCACCAACGAAACCTGCCTTGTAATCTGCGTCGTTGTCGCCTGTGATAGAAGTACAGTTCAAACCAACTTTTGGCTGGAGAGTGAAATCACCTGCTGAATACTGTGCGAAAGCACCTACTGAAGACAGCACGAGAGCTGCCATTGCAATAATCTTTTTCATAATCTCTAATCTAAATTTAGTTAATACTATTTGTTGAATTTACTTTTTACTTTATATATTAGAATTCTACTATATTTGCTAATAGAGGCAGACGGGGGAGCATATTGCTGATCCATCTTTTCTGTTGATATGGAAAGCATATTTGCAGACCGTTTGTTTCTGTTAGCGAGGGCAAAGATATAGTAAAAAACAATAGGATGCAAACTTTTGGATAGTTTTTTTGATAATAAAGGTAAAAAAAATCCTTTTTCTTACCATTTGGAATACTATGACGTATATAATTGGAATATTGATACGAAAAATCTCCCACAACTTACAGAAAGTCAAAGTTGTGGGAGATTTAAATTTTAGGAAGAATATCCTACAGTTTGAATTTATACGAAAGTCAGAGAGAAAACCTCGTACTTGGACTTGTCGCTATAGTCTCTGTTGTCGTTGCTGAAAACGCAACTTTTATTCCTCTTCCTCCCAGTCTTCGTCTTCAAATCCGAACATGGCTGGGTCCACGAAAGCATCCAGCGCACGTCGTTCCTTCTTAGTAGGACGACCTGTACCTCTGGCTCTGTCCACGAAACCGCTGATGCGGCTCATTTCCAGCAGTTCATACTGCTTAGGGTCGGTTACGTTTTTATAGACAGCAAAGAGCATTTTAGCACCAACTCGTTGCTCAATGCAGTCGAGCACTTCAAAAGAGTAGGTGATAGGCGCCTTTTTCACGCTGACCACATCTCCTCTCTTGATCATGTAGGATGGTTTTCTGTTTACGCCGCCCACGGTGACGCGCCCATTCTTGCAGGCATCAGCCGCAATGCTGCGTGTCTTGTAGATTCTGGCAGCCCAGAGCCATTTGTCTATTCTTGCTGTTTCTTTCATTTCTTATTTTTTTCCTAACTTGTTGTATTGATTCATTGTAATGTCAATACCTTGTAGGACGAAACTTTTGATGATGTCCACACCGAGGTCGATGGCAGGTTGCAGTTCCTTCATGTCTTCCTCTGTGTATTTTCCGAGCACCCAGTCCACCTGTCCTCCGCGTGGATATTCGTTTCCGATGCCCATGCGCAGTCGGGCGTAGTTCTGTCCGATAAGCTGCTGGATGTGTCCCAGTCCGTTGTGTCCGCCGTTGCTTCCGTTGGCTTTCAGTCTGAAAGCGCCGAGCGGCAGAGCCAGTTCATCGCTGATGACGAGCAGCCTCTTCTGATCTATCTTCTCCTGATTGAGCCAGTATCTTACAGCGTTGCCGCTGAGGTTCATGAAGGTGGTAGGTTTCAGAAGGAACACCTTACGTCCCTTGATGGAAGTTTCAGCCACGAATCCGTAACGCTTATCCTCAAAATGAATATTGGACGCTTTAGCAAAAGCGTCCAATACCATAAATCCTGTGTTGTGCCTGGTGCCGGCGTATTCATCGCCAGGGTTACCAAGCCCACAAATCAAATATTTATCCAATGTTTGATAATGCTTTACTCAGGTTCGTAAAATCTTGATGACTCAGTGATTAAGCCTCTGCATCAGCAGCCTGAGCTGCGAGCTGAGCGTTACGTGTCATCTTGATAGAGCAAACTACGACAGCCTTGCTTGTAGCCAACTCGAGACCCTCGAATGAGAGGTCACCTACCTTGATGCTCTTACCGATCTTCAACTCTGTAACGTCGATATCGAGGTGCTCAGGGATAACCTGGTAAGGAGCTGTAACGTTGATCTTACGGATAGAGAGGTTCATACGACCACCATCACGTACACCCTGTGCAAGACCTGTCAACTTAACTGGAATACCGATAGTGATAGGCTTCTTGTCGTTAACCTCGTAGAAGTCAACGTGCAGAGGAGCGTCTGTTGTTGGGTGGAACTGGATCTCCTTCATGATAGCTGTGTGGCTCTCACCGTCGATGATGAGGTTGATAACATATACGTGAGGAGTGTAGATAACCTTACGCAACTCAGCGAAAGGAACAGCGAATGACAATGCCTCTGGAGCACCGTTCTCACCCTTCTTCTCACCATACAAGTTACAAGGAACAAAACCTTCCTTACGCAATGACTTAGAAGCTTTCTTGCCAAGGTCTGTACGCTTCTGACCTGTTACATTAATCTCTTTCATTTGTGTTACTCTAAATTAAGTATTAATAATTAGTGCCTTAACTCGCCATCACACGGATAAGCTTTGCAAAAGCGGGTGCAAAATTACAACAAATATTTGAAATAAGCAAATTTATGAAGAAAAAAATGCTAAAAAGTAATTCTTTGAGGACTCAGAAGGGGGTAAACGGGCTTTCTATCCTTAAAAAAGTAGAAAATATCCACTGGTTTCTTGCATGTTCCATATAAAATATGTATTTTTGCCGTGTCAAATAACGACAATAATATAAACCTTTAAATTATTAGAGAATGATTAATAGGGATTTAATTAGAAGAAAGATTGTACAGTTAACCTATGCGTACTATCAAAACGGCAATCACAACATGGATAATGCTGAGAAGGAATTGTTGTTTAGTCTTTCTAAAGCGTACGACTTGTATAACTACATGTTGCAACTCATTGTGGCTGTCACTAAAGAGGCTCGCAAGCGTTACGACGTGGAGTTGGCTCGTGCTCAGCGTGAAGGGGCAGAGGCTCCATCGCAGAAATTTGCGTTCAATCGTTTGGCAGTTCAGTTGGAAGAAAACAAAATGTTGGGTGATTGGATTGATGCGAAACATTCTTCATGGGATGATGACATTGAATTCGTGCGCAAGCTCTACACTAACATTACAGCCAGCGAGGCTTTTCAGGAGTACATGGCTTCAGAGGAAGACAACTATGAGGCAGACCGTGAGGCTTGGCGTAAGTTCTACAAGAATTTTGTGATGAACAATGAAGAGCTGGATGCTCTCCTGGAGGAAAAGAGCCTCTATTGGAATGATGACAAAGAAGTGGTTGATACATTCGTGCTCAAAACCATCAAGCGTTTCGAGCAGGAAAATAAGGCCGATCAGGAACTTCTTCCTGAATATAAAGATTTGGAGGACCGTGACTTTGCCCGCAAGCTGTTCCGCTCTACTATCCTCAATTGCGACCAGTATCAGCGCTATATGAGTGATGCTTCCCGCAACTGGGATTTCTCACGTCTGGCTTACATGGATGTGGTTATTATGCAGATTGCCATTGCAGAGATGGTCAATTTCCCAAATATTCCTGCTTCCGTCAGCATCAATGAGTATGTTGACTTGGCCAAGGTATATAGTACTCCTCGAAGTGGCGGATATGTGAACGGAATGCTCGACAATATCGGCAGATTCCTCATCGACCGTGGTATCATTGCCAAGGAGTTGCCTCCTCGTAAGGAACATCACAGAAGATAAAGTTCCGTAATGAAAACAGACTGAGGTCGATAGACTGAAGTTGAAAACAGAATATTAATAATATTTTAAATAATAGCAACTATGAATTTATTATTGCAAGCACAAGGTGGTGGTAATATGACCTTTCTCGTCATGATGGTAGCAATCTTTGTTATCATGTGGTTTTTTATGATTCGTCCTCAACAGAAGAAGCAGAAGGAAATCCGCAAGTTCCAGAACTCTCTGCAGGAAGGTTCTAAGGTTGTTACTGGCGGTGGTGTTTATGGCACCGTTAAGCGTATCAACTTGGAGCAGAATACTGTAGATGTTGAGATTGCTCGTGGCGTAGTAATCACTGTAGCTAAGGGCTACGTGTTCGCTGATGCTACTGCTCAGACTCCAAATGCATAATATAGGAAAAATATGGCAAGTGATTAGAAACTTTTTGTTCAGTGCGCTGAACAAGGAGTTTCTGATTTTTTTGTTCTTTCTCTTTCTCAGCGGTGCTTTCTGGTTGATGATGGCGCTCAATGAGACTTATGAGGAAGAATTAAAGGTGCCTGTGCGCCTTGTCAATGTACCCCGTAATGCCGTTGTGACCGACGAACCTGCTGATACTGTGCGGGTTATGGTGAGGGATAAGGGTTTTACATTGGTTACCTACAAATATGGTAAATGGTTTAAGCCGCTCTCGTTCAAGTTTGCTACTTATGCAGATGAGGACCAGGGGCACGGCGTGATTCCTAATGCCGACATGGTGAAGCAGGTGCAGAACCAGCTCTATGGCTCCAGCAAACTTCTGTATGTAAAGCCTGAAAAGCTGGATTTCTATTTCACATATGGTGCTTCCAAGCAGGTGCCTGTCAAGTTCAGGGGAAGGATTACGACGAGCAAGACTTATTATCTGGCTCATACGGAATTTCTGCCGGGTACGGTGACGGTTTATGCCAACAAGAAGCGGCTCGACCAGTTGCGCTATGTGGAGATAGAACCATTCAACTATCGCAACTTGCAGGATACGATCCACAAGACGGTGCGCTTGCAGAGGATTGTGGGCGTCAAGATAGTTCCGAATACGGTGCGCCTTTCCGTTTATCCTGATGTCCTGACCGAAGAGACAATCGATGTTCCGATTACGGCCATCAATATGCCTCCGGGCATGGTACTCCGCACATTCCCTTCCCGTGTCACCGTCAGATTTACGATAGGTGCCAGCCTGTTCAGAACCGTCAGTGCCGACCAGTTCAAGGTGGTTGTCGATTACGACGAACTGTCTTCCAATCCGGCTGATAAGTGTACGCTCCAGCTGCGCAGTGTGCCACGAACCGTGAGCAAAGCAATGCTTGAAGTGGAGAAGGTGGATTATCTGCTTGAACAGCAATAGGGAATAGGAGGATCTATAAAAGTAGAATCTGATGAAAATAGCTATTACAGGAGGAATCGGAAGCGGCAAGAGCTTTGTTTGCAGAGAACTTGCCAAGCGTGGAATCGAGGTTTACGACTGCGATGCTGCGGCCAAAAGGCTGATGCGTAGCGATGAGCAGTTGCAGGCTGCACTAAAGCTGCTTGTGGGCAATGAGGTCTATGCGGACGGTGTGCTTCAGAAACCAGTTCTGGCTCAGTTTCTTTTGGCGAGTGAGACCAACAAACTGGCAGTCAATGATGTGGTTCATCCTGCTGTGGCTCGCGATTTCGAACAGAGCGGCAAGAACTGGCTGGAAAGCGCCATTCTCTTTGACAGTGGTTTTATTCATCGCACCCGTTTCGACTATGTGGTCTGCGTGACGGCTTCACAGGAAGTCCGTCTGCAGCGGATTATGCAGCGCGATCAGATTTCCCGCCAGAAAGCAGAGGAATGGATAAATGCCCAGTTGCCTCAGGCTGATGTCGTTTTGCAGAGTGATTTTGAGATCAGAAATGATGGAAAGGAAGATTTGAATCTGCAGATTGACAGACTCCTGAATCAGGTGAAATAGGACTTCTGCTGAGAAGCGATAGGAGTTTTCCTTCTTCGAATGGGAAGGGGAGATTTCTTTCTTTGAATGAAAGAGGGGAGAATTTCTTCTTTGAAAAATAAAAGGAAACGTAAACAAAGAAATAATAAATAAGAAATAAAAAGAACAATGGAAACAATTCTTTCAATTGCAGGTAAGCCAGGCCTTTATAAACTGGTATCTCGTGGAAACAGAAACCTCATCGTGGAGACTATTGATGAGACTCACAGACGTATTCCAGCTTTCGCTACAGACCGTGTAACAAGTCTTGGCGACATCGCTATGTACACAGATGCTGATGAAATCGCCCTCTGGGAGGTTTTGGAGAGTGTAGGCAAGAAAGAGAACAGTCAGGTAAGCAGCCTCAACTATAAGAAGTGCTCTGCTCAGGAACTTCACGACTATTTCGCAGAGGTTTTGCCTAACTACGACCGTGACCGTGTACACGATAGCGACATCAAGAAGTTGCTCCAGTGGTACAATATCCTCGTGAAGAACGGCATTACTGATTTCAAGGCAACTTTGGCTCCAACAGATGGCGACAATGTAGATGATCGTCAGGAGGAAGCAGCTGCTGAGTAATCCCTATACATTATTATATATATAAGAGGGTGTGTTATAAGTCACATTCAGTGCGCCCGAAAAATGTCCCACAGATATTACAGATGTTCACAGATTTATTTTTTTGTTTCAAAAAATCTGTGTAAATCTGTGAAATCTGTGGGACTATGTATTTTAGGAATTTCAAAAATCCTACATTTCTATGCTAAAATTTGGAGAATTCAAGAAAAAATCGTAATTTTGCAGCCGCTTTTGCATGGTGAACAGATTTTCACCTTGTCAGGAGCAAAATCTGAGTGCTTGGTAAACCTCGTAAAAAACAAGAAAAATGGAAAAGAAAACAACTCAAGTGAGTGTGCTGTTTATGCTTTTCAGCATCCTCTTTTGCGTTTGTCTGATTGCGGCAAACGTGCTCGAAACAAAGCAAATTGCCTTCGGGCCAGTATCTCTGACCGGTGGACTCATTGTATTCCCAGTGAGCTACATTATCAATGATGTCGTTTGTGAAGTGTGGGGTTATCAGAAAGCCCGCCTGCTGATATGGACAGGTTTTGCCATGAATTTCTTCTTCGTGGCTCTCGGCGCCATCTGTGATGTGATTCCTGCAGCACCTTATTGGACCAATGATGCTGGTTTCCACGCCATTTTCGGTCTGGCTCCACGCATCGCTGCCGCTTCCTTCGTAGCCTTCATCGTAGGTTCATTTGCCAATGCCTATGTGATGAGTGTGATGAAGATTCGTGATGGTGGCAAGCATTTCTCAGCCCGTGCTATTCTCAGTACCGTGGCAGGAGAGAGTTGCGACAGTATCATCTTCTTCCCATTGGCATTGGGAGGCGTAGTTCCTGCTTCCGAGTTGCCTTGGCTCATGCTCTGGCAGGTTATTCTCAAGACAGTATATGAAATCATCGTGTTGCCTGTAACCATCCGTGTGGTCAAGGCCATCAAGAAGCATGAGGGTGAGGATGTTTATGACAACAACATCTCTTATAATGTCTTCAAGATATTCAGTCTCAACTAATTACGTAATTCACAAATAAAAAATTTACCAAGACAGTGGATAGAAAACAAGATGGTTTGCAGGCTCTCGGAGCCAAAACCGAATATAGAATGGATTATGCACCTGAGGTGCTGGAGACCTTTGTCAACAAGCATCCGGGCAATGATTACTGGGTACGTTTCAACTGCCCTGAGTTTACATCGCTTTGTCCGATTACCGGTCAGCCCGACTTTGCGGAGATTCGCATCAGTTATATTCCTGATGTGAAGATGGTGGAGAGCAAGAGTTTGAAGCTTTATCTTTTCAGTTTCCGCAATCATGGTGATTTTCATGAGGACTGTGTGAACATCATCATGAAGGATCTCATCCGTCTGATGGATCCTAAGTACATTGAGGTGACTGGTATTTTCACTCCTCGTGGCGGTATCAGCATCTGGCCTTATGCCAATTACGGCAAGCCTGGTACTAAGTACGAGAAGCTGGCAGAGCAGCGTTTCGCTACGCATGAATAAGTAAAATGATGATTATTGAAAAGAAGAGCTACATCTTCGGCAGAAATGCTGGAGAATGTAGCTTTTTGGGTTTATATAGCATGGAAAATCCGCTCGGCATCGGTTATCTGATCATCCAGCTATTATAAATGAGAAATGACAAATGAGAAATGACAAATGAGAAATGAGAAATGGGGGGATGAGGAATGGGAAATCAAATAAACGCTTGGATTAAAATAAAATCGCAGAATCTCCGCCTCTTCCTCGCCTATACCGGGCGCAAGTATGATTACAGTAAGGCTTCCGGACTGACCGATTATAATACAGACCGTATTGAGATCGGAATGCTCTACAGGCTGAAGGCGTATTAAAGGTAAAATGGTAAAAAAGTAAAAAGGTAAAAAGACGTTGTCCTTTAAAAATTCTTTTTACCTTTTTACCTTTTTACTTTTAAAAAAACACCCCAAGTTTGCTTTTTACAAATAATGGTTCGTTTTTTATAAATAACTTCAGCAAAAATCATCGTATCTTTGCATAAGAAAAGCTGCACTCGGCAATTTGAAAGCAAGCTTTCATTGCGCTCGTTTGCATTTTCTTTGCAGTAGAAAAAATAACAATAACTAATAGAATAAATACTAACTTAAACGACATAACATGATGGCTGACGAAAAGAAATTCAGAGTAGAGTCTGACCTTTTAGGTGAACTCAAAGTTCCTGCTGACGCACTTTACGGTGTACAAACTCAGCGCGGTATTAACAATTATCATATTTCTCGCAAGACGATGTGTGATTATCCTGATTTCATCATCGCTATTGCATACGTGAAGCTGGCAGCTGCCCAGACCAATCATTCTCTCGGAGTTATCAATGATGAGATTTCCGGAGCTATGGCTGAGGCTTGCCGCGAAATCATAGACGGCAAGTGGCACGAGAATTTCCCTATCGACATGGTACAGGGTGGTGCTGGAACTTCTGTCAATATGAATGCTAATGAGGTGATCGCCAACCGTGCCCTTGAAATCTTGGGACGTGAGAAGGGTGACTATCTGTATGTTTCTCCTAACGACCATTGCAACTGCGGACAGAGCACCAATGATGTTTATCCTACATCCATCCGTCTCGCTCTCATCCGCATGAACGCTCATCTCGTGGGCGCTCTTACCGGACTTATCAGCGCTTTCCGCTACAAGGCTGAGGAGTATTTCGATACCATCAAGATGGGACGTACCCAGTTGCAGGATGCAGTTCCTATGACCATAGGACAGGAGTTCAACGCATACGCCAACAACCTGGAGGAGGAAATCCTCAATCTGGAGCGCAATGTGAAGCTTCTCCACGAAATCAATATGGGTGGTACTGCTATCGGTACAGGTCTGAACGCCGTTCCGGGCTTTGCTAAACTCTGTGCTGCCAACCTCAGTAAATTGACCGGTGAGAACTTCGTTTCTGCCAGCGACTTGGTGGAGGCTACACCAGATACAGGTGCTTACGTAAGCTATTCTTCTGCATTGAAGCGCTTGGCAGTGAAACTTTCCAAGATCTGTAACGATCTCCGACTGATGGCTTCAGGTCCACGCTGCGGTCTGAACGAGATCAACCTTCCTCCTAAGGCTCCTGGTTCATCCATCATGCCGGGCAAGGTAAATCCAGTCATCCCAGAGGTTACCAACCAGGTTTGCTTCAAGGTGATTGGTAACGATACAACGATCAGTTTTGCAGCCGAGGCAGGTCAGTTGGAGTTGAATGTGATGGAACCTATCATTACAGAGAGTCTCTTCGAGAGCCTTACCTGGATGAAGAATGCCATCGAAACCCTTACAGAAGAATGTGTATTGGGCATTACTGTCAACAAGGAACGCTGCTATGAGATGGTAAAGAACAGTATCGGTATCGTGACTGCCCTCAATCCGATTATCGGTTATAAGGCCAGCACCAAGGTAGCCAAGGAAGCTCATGCCACAGGCCGCTCAGTCTATGACATCGTGATAGAGCAGGGACTGATGAGCAAGGAAGAGCTCGACAAGGCACTCGACCCTAAGGAAATGCTTCATTCTCATAAGTTCACATTGAAATAAATGTGGGATTTGAAGAGTTGAAAAACAAAACTTTCCATAACTAATTGAATCCAAGTATATACATTCATTGAAGAAGCCTGCAGGCGAATCCATCTCTCTCTATCGGATTCCGCTTGCAGGCTTTGATTTTTTATTTTGTTTTCCAGAAATTTTCTTATTTCTTTCCCCTATACGCCAGTGGCGTCATTCCCGACCGTTGCTTGAAGAAATTGGTCAGGGCGCTCTGGTCGCTGAAGTTCAGATAGTCGGCTATTTCCCCCATTGTCATGTCCGACTGGGTGAGCAGGTTGCATATTTCCTTGTAAACCAGTGATGTAACGTGCTCATTCACCGTAGAACCGCTGATTTCCCTTACCAGTCTTGAGAGATAGGCAGCAGAAACATTCTGCTTGTCGGCATAGAATCTGATCTGTCGCTCCTTGCGGAAGAAGCGGTAGAGGTGGTGTAGGAAAATTTCATACACTTCCTTCTTGTGCCCCAAGTCGTTGGAAACGGAACATTGCTCGTAGGGCAGTTCCTCGATGATGAGTTTGAGCACGTTGAACATACTCTTGATCATTTCAATCTTGTTGATGTGCTGGTGCCTTACAATGTCTCTCACGAAGTGGAAAATATCTGCGATGCTTTTCATCTTTTCAGGTGAAGGCTGGTATCGGGTAGGCTGGTTGGTGAAATGCTCGTCCACCAGAATACATTCCGCCTCAAAGTCGGTCGAAACCTCCTTCAACGCTACGATTTCCTTAGGCGAAGCAATGAGAAATTCGCCCGTTTTCACTTCCAGGGTTTCGTCCTTATTGCTGTTGAAATGCAGCAGGCATTTGCCCTGTTTCAGTAACAGCAGTTTGGTGAAGAGCGTACGTTCCTTCACCATTTCTGCCAGTTCTTCCGAACTTACGCAGTTGTTTTCCCCGCCGTTGATGGCGAAGTGGGCAGCGTAGGCGCCATAAATGTCTGTCAGATGATATTTGGCAGCAAATTCTTTCAGGTTATAGACTATCTGTTGTTTCATGTTTACTTATACTTCTCATAGAAAAAGTTTACTTCTGGGGCGGTTTTTCCCAGATGAGAATCTCCGGTTCTTCCCAGATGAGAATCTCCGGCTATTCTTTTTTGGGGGATGATTCTACGAGGGCAAAAGTACAAAATATCCTTCAGACATCAAAAATTTTTTTCTAAAAAAATGTTTTCCATTTTCTTCAGTTCCTTCTCAAACCGGTGTTTGTAGAGAAAACCGGCGATGGTGAGACCGAATGGGAAGGCTATCCAAATGCCCAAGATACCGATGCCGCAAGGAAAACCGAGCGTATAGCCCAACGGCAGACAGATGATGAAGTAGGCAATGAAGGCATAGGTCACCATTGGTTTCACGCAGGCAATACCTCTCAGCGCATTGGCAAAAGTATATTGCAGACCGTCGCCAAACTGGTAGAGCATCATCATGATGATGAGCAGGGCCACGTACTGCTGCACCTCCACATTATCATTGAACCAGCCGCCTATCTGATGTCTGAGCAGCAACACCGGAATGCCCATGCAGAGAGAGAACAGCAGGTTGAGTCTCCAGCCATCGTAGGCGTTTCTCCTGACGGCAGCAAAGTCGTTCTGTCCCACGAAATGGCTCACTCGGATGGCCAGCGCTGCAGCCATACCAGAGAGTACGAGGTAGAACAGTTGGGAGATAGTTATCATCACCTGATGGGCAGCTAATGGAATCGTTCCGAGCCATCCCACCATCACGCAGCTCAGCGTAAAGGCGCCCGATTCCAGCGCCAGTTGCAGCGCCACAGGCCATCCCAGGCGGTTCATCTCCCGGAAGTCAGCCCCGTTGATGCGGCTTGCTATGATATTGTTGCGATATTCCCTGTATTCCTTCGTGCCGGCGATGATGCCCACCATAGCCACAGCCATGAGCACACGACTTGCCAAGGTAGAGATTCCGGCACCCAATAATCCCATTTCCGGACAAGGGCCCACACCATAGATGAGCACCCAGTTGCCGAAGATATTGACGATGTTTCCCATGATCATCACCCACATCGCTACTTTGGTATTTCCGATTCCGTCGAGAAACTGTTTCAGCGTATTGAAAACGCCCACGAAGAGCACCGAAATGAGGTTGACGATGAAGTAGGGGCGTATGAGCGCGAGTAATTCCTCTGGCTGACCGATGCGATGGAGGTTGAAGTAGAGGATTATCAGAGCGAGCGAGAAAATGACGCCCACCACCATATTGGCGAAGAAGGAATTTTTCACTTTCTGTCCTATTTTGTCTGTTTTCTCCATGCCGTAGAGTTTTCCGATGATAGGGGTGAGACCATAGGAGAATCCCATGTAGGAAACGAGGATGAAGGTAATGATATTGTTGACGAGACCTGCTGCCGCCAGTTCCTCCGTGCTGTGATGTCCGATCATGAGCGTGTCGGCGAATCCCAGAATGATGGTTCCCAACTGTCCGATGATGATAGGAACCCCGATGCATAGGAGTTCTCGATAGTAATGTCTTTTATGTTCCGTGATGGAAGTATTATTGCCCATAGTTAGAAAATTAAACCTAATTGTTTGTAAAAAGCAAAGATGCTGCTTCAGAAAAGTCGTGCAAAGTTACTGCTTTTTTCTGATATAAGCAAGAAATAGGCGTGAAATAAAGGCGTTAAAGAAGAAAAACATAGGTCAAAAGTTTGGTGATTTCATGGAAAATGCTTAATTTTGTCCCATATAACAAGGAAAAGCTTAACAAGAATGAAATATCCGATAGGAATGCAGTCTTTCGACCAAATCATCAATGGTGGTTTCGTCTATGTCGATAAAACGGACTTGGTGTATAAGTTGGCACAAGGTCACGTCTGTTTTCTGGGTCGTCCAAGACGATTTGGAAAGAGCCTTCTTGTCTCTACGTTGGAGAATTATTTCCTTGGTAGGAAAGAACTTTTCAAGGGTTTGGCTATGGAATCCTTGGAGACGGAATGGAAGCAATATCCTGTATTTCATATAGATTTCAGTGTAGGAAACTATGCTAATGATGGGGCGTTAGAGGAGGCATTGAATGCTATCCTCTCGGATTGGGAAACTCGATATGGAATCCAGCCTGTCAATAAAGACCTCGGCTTGCGTTTCCAGCGAATACTTCGTGCTGCCCATGAGAAGACGGGGCTGGGATGCGTTGTGCTGATAGATGAATACGACAAGCCTATCTTGGATGTTCTCGATCTGGACTATCAGGTGGAACATTTGGGGAAAATGATAACGTTGGAGGAAAAGCATCGCAACATCATGAAGTCTTTCTACACGACCTTCAAGGGAGCAGACGCAGATCTTCGATTTGTTTTCCTGACGGGTGTAACGAAATTCTCTCAGATTAGCATGTTCAGCGGGTTCAATCAGCCTGATGACATCAGCTTAAATCGTAATTATGAGACCATCTGTGGTATTACCAAAGAAGAACTGACGAAATATTTCTCTGAGCCAATCAAGGAGTTTGCCGAGAACGAAGACTGTAGTTACGAGGAAATGCTGGATATTCTCAAACGGAAATATGACGGTTATCATTTCGGAAAGCGCCTTGTTGATATTTTCAATCCTTTCAGCATCCTGAATGCTTTCAATCAGATGGACATGGGGAGTTTTTGGTTTAAGAGTGGCACGCCTACTTATCTGGTGCGCTTGCTTTCTCATTTCAATCAGAACCTGAATGAGATGATAGGAAAGTATTATGCAGCCAGCCAGTTTGATGATTATAAGGCTAATGTGGAAATGCCTTTGCCGATGATTTACCAGAGTGGTTACCTTACCATCAAGGATTACGACAAGTTCACGCATTCTTATCTCCTGGATATTCCAAACAATGAAGTGCGTGAGGGGCTGCTTACGATCTTGGCAAACGACTATCTCAAGACAAAGGAAGATTCTGCCTCATGGCTCATTCATTCTGTACATCTTTTGCTTCAAGGCAAATTACAGGAGTTTATGGAGGGGATGACAGCTTTCTTGTCGGGTATTCCATATAGTGTGCGTCGCAGAAATGACGAACGTGAGTACGAACGTTATTTCGGCTATACTTTCTTCCTCTTGTTGAGAATGTTGAGTTGCTACTTGGTGTATCGTGAAAAGGAAACGAGTCAAGGCAGGGCAGACTGTGTGTATGAGACTCCGAATGACGTGTATATTTTTGAATTCAAATTGGATGGTTCTGTGGATGCAGCATTGAAGCAAATAGAAGACAAGGGATATGCGAGGGAATATGCCGGAGATTCTCGCAAAATCCATTTGGTAGGAGTCAATTTTTCATCAGAGAAGGGGACGATAGATGGCTGGAAAGAAGTGGCAGAATGAACTTGTTGATGAGGTCAACTTTTTTCATTCTGTTGTATATTTCAATGTAAGATACTCCCAGCTTTCTCGCCGTTCCCTCCACGCAGGATGCAGCGAAGGCAAGTTTGATTTCTTCCAGGGGCAATTGTATTCTGTTGCGTTCTTGTACCATAAGCTCCCCTCTTACTCCTCAATATCTCTTTTTCTGAAATTTTCTGCAAATATAAGCATTATTTTTCTAATATGCAAGCTTTTCCGATTTTAATATTAAATAATTGAGTCTGTTTGAGTAATTTTAGAGTGATAACTATCTGAAAATCAAATAGATAACGAGTTGAAAAAGTTCTTTCTAAAGCTGTGTCATTTTGCAGGATGGTTCCTACAGGGTGTCATTAAGGGTGGGTGTCATTAAGTGTCATTAAGAAAAAATGGAAGTGTCATTTAGGGCTATAGTATAATATATAAATTATATATTATACTATAGAGCAAATTTACGCCCCCGAAAACCTTAATGACCCTTAATGACACCCACTCTTAATGACACCTTTGTTTTCCCAAAGATATTAAATGCAAAATTCAATTTTATATATATCGCTATAAATCAGATACTTACAGACTTTTTTCTACCTTTTTGCCATATTCTTGTTTTCTGCTCAGAAAAATTGTACCTTTGCACCAGCATTGCGAAAGAAAGCTCCTCTTGTACTGAAAACAGCCATAAAAGACGACTCTCCTTGGTCTAAATTGATGACAGGCGCCGCTCATCAATAACGGCCAAAATAAGAAGTAAAGTTCCGAAAGTTTTTCACTACCGTAACAAGAGTTTTCGAGAATAGACAAAATAGTTTTTGACGGCAGTCAAAAACTATTTTTACGTATGTGACAAAGTTGGGGAAGATACATTGTCTCCCGAACCATCCAATTAGCTCTGTTTATTTTTACAACATTAACATTAGCGTGTGTCCCCCGTCTCTGTACCCACTTTTATTTTTCCCTGCCCACGGAAAAATTCTTGCGTGGGCAGGGAGAAAAAAATACCCGGGCAGAGAAGGATATTTGAAAGAGTATTTTGGGGAAATGGAAGTGTCATTGAAAAAGAGTTGGTTTACCGTTATTGTAGAAAAATAGAGATACATATGAAATTGGTAAAATCTTCGAGAAATAGGTGTCATTAAGTGTCATTAAGTGTCATTAAGGTTTTCGGATAAATGTTTCTTATTATAATTCCCCATAGCTCATCGTGGAGCTATGGGAGAAAGCAATTGTAATAATGTAAGGTCAGCCATATCTACATCACTTCTTATCCTATTTATAATCTGTTTGTCGTGTTCTGAGAAAGCTTCAGCTCTATCTAACGCATTTGATAGAATCTGTTCTGCCTCACGTAATTGGTTGCAAAACCATCTGATGTCATTTGATACTTTATTCATATTACCTATTATTTTGATTCGATATCGCGAAGATATGAAAGAATAAGAATAAACGGAAACTTTTTCATCTTTCTTATATTTTTCGCGCATTTGTAAACAGACGGAATTTGTAGCCCCTGAACGTCTCTTGGCTTTTAGTTATTTTAAATGAAAAAAATCGCAGCAAAAAGTACTATATATGAATAATTTTCACTATCTTTGCAGAATAAACATTAATAAACTATAGGATTATGAACTATACTTCATTTGCACATATAAAAACCATTGATGATGTAAAGCGATTCTTTCATCATCTTACATCTGAGCGTAAACTTAGTTTCCACCCTGATGATGATTTTTCAGATTATGTCTTTTTTTCCAATGGTAAGCCTGCATTTACAACAGATGAGGTTAAAGTGTATAATAGATTAATGGATGAGTCTTTTGACGTTTGTGAAAAGGCTCATGTTGAGATTTATGATCTTGGTTTTAAAGAAATGGCAAAAGTCTTAAATTGAAAATGAATAAATGGATGATCCTCCGGTCATTCCCGGTCATGGTTCTTTTCGGTCATTTTCATTTTTCAACAATATTCGATTTTGGCATATCCGAATAAAGAATATAAATTTGCACCTTATTAAATAAGGTAATATGGACAAGAGCATACATTCACATTTATATCATCAAGTAATAGCACGCTTGCGGAGTAAGCGTGAAGATAAGGGTGTGACACAAACCAAACTCGCTGAATTACTGAATGTTAATCAGGCATTTATCAGCAAGATAGAGATTTGTGACCGCCGCCTTGATATCATAGAACTTCATCATATTTGTCAGGTGCTGGACATTTCGTTTGTCGACTTCATTCAGGAAGTCGATAGGGATATTCTGAGCAAAGGCGAGGGTGAATGATTAAAATAACCTAAAAAACGTAGCTATGGACATTAAAGAATTTGCACAAGAGTTTTTAGATAATATCAATGTTGCCGTAGAAATGGGTAACACAGATTATGACCAGGAGTTGGCAAGTGCTATCTTGGAGTATTTGGAAGATAATGGTGAAGTAAACAATCCTGAGATATGTTCTTTCCAAAAAACAAGAGCGAGAATTACTGCTTACGATTATAATGATGAAGCAGAATCCTTGGACCTCTTTTATTTGGTAAAAGCTGACTCTTTGTTGGGTAAGGTGAATAATAGCAAAATCCAGCAAGGTTTTAGTTATCTTGTATCGTTCTATCGTGAGGCAATGAATGGTACGCTCTTTAAGTCTGTTAATGTCGAGAAGAATGATGAGATTGTAGAAGTAGCTAAGTTGGTACAAAGTACTAAAGGTGTCATTAATCAGCTTCGCATTTATGTTATTACTGATGGATTGACAGATCCATCTTGTGTGCCGGATTCAGTAGAGTCTAATGAAGACGATTTTATCATAGAATATAATGTGTGGGACATGCAGCGTTTGTTTCAGCAACATAATATCCGTGCCGGTAAGGAAAAAGTTGAAATAGATTTCCCTACGGATTATAATACAGAACTTCAATGTTTGAAGGTGAGTGACGAGAATCCGTATGTAGATGCGTATATGGCAATTATTCCTGGTATTACTTTAGCAAAGATTTATAAAAAATACCAGCAGATTTTGTTGGAGAAGAATGTTCGTACTTTCCTCCAGTTCAAAGGCAAAGTGAATAAAGGCATTCGGAAGACATTGCGTGAAGAGCCTGATATGTTCTTCTCATATAATAATGGTATTTCGACTACTGCAAAGGATATCGAAATAAAAAAAGAAGATGGTAGCCTTTACATTACCAGATTGTATGACTGGCAAATTGTGAATGGTGGCCAGACAACAGCTTCCATTGCTGCCAGCTTGTCTGACAGAGAAGTGGAGATGCAGAAGGTGTATGTTCCGATGAAAATCAGCGTCATTAGTGATGTCGAAAATTGTGATGAAATCGTAAAAGCAATTTCTACGTCTGCTAACAGTCAGACGGCTATCAAAAATTCTGATTTCTCTGCTAATGAGCCTTATTTGGTAGATTTAGAGAAATTCAGTCGCTCAGAATGGGTTCCAAATGGAAATAATAAGCCTTATTGTAAGTGGTATTTTGAGCGTACTCGTGGACAATATCTCGACCAGCTGGCACAGTTGAGCGGATATAACGAGAAGTCCTTTAAGATAGAATATCCAAAGAATCAAAAGATTACCAAGACGGACATTGCTAAGTATGAGGCATCTTGGAATATGCAGCCATATTATGTTTGTCGCGGTGCTGAACAGAATTACTCTCAATTCGTTGCTGACATTAAGAGAGAACGTCCTATTGTAACTGCAAATTACTACAGGCACATTATAGCCAAAGGAATTTTGTTTGACACAATTGATTCTATTGTTAAGTCCAAGAAGTTGGGTGGCTACAAAGCCAATATGAATACATATTTAATGGCTTGTTTGTCATTCTTGTCTGATAAGAGTCTTGACTTGACTTATATTTGGGAAAACCAAATGGTTCAGCAAGAGGTCATAGATAAAATAGAAGAACTTCTTCCTATGGTTTGGAATCATTTGACGGGAGCGAATAGCGCATCAAGTCAATCCTCAAATGTAGGAGAATGGAGTAAGAAGCCTGAGTGTTGGAATAGGTTGAAGCTGAAGTTGGGTGAATATGATAAATTGAGCGATGAATTAAAGCAGACTGAAACGAATGAAGATGGAAGCTATCTAAATGAGGCGCAACAGAATCGTATCAAGGAAGCAGAAGCAGTAGATTCAAATTATTGGTTTGGATTAGCAAATTGGGCAAAGTCAAGAGATTTGCTTAGCCCATTGGAGCGTAAGGCTGCTTTCAACTTTGGTACTATGCGTTCACGTAATCGTGCTTTCAAGTCTTTGAAGCAGGCTCAATTTGCATTAAAGATAGTAGAAAAAGCAGAAGAACTTGGTTACCATGGATAAAGGATTAGAACATGAAAAGAAAAAAATATAAGGTACTAGACTTGTTTTGTGGATGTGGTGGAATCAGCGAGGGATTTAGTCTCGCTGGTTTTGAAATAGCGGGAGGCATAGATTTTAACGAATATGCTACAGTTACGTTTAAGCACAATTTCGCAAAAGCTATAGTTCATAATATAGACATATCAATTTTCCCTGACGATCAAATAGATAAAGAATATGGTAATGTTGATGTGATTGTTGGTGGACCTCCTTGTCAGGGTTTTTCTTCTGCTAACCGATGGCAAAAAGAAAAGGAAGATCCAAGGAACAAATTATTCTTTGAATATATTCGTTTTGTGCAGCGGATTCATCCTAAAGTCATTATGATTGAAAATGTGCGTGGATTACTTTCTCGAGATAATGGCTATGCAATAAAAAGAATACAGGAGATTCTCGGGGCAGCAGAGTATAATATCAGCTTTCAAGTACTTGATGCATCAGATTATGGAGTTCCTCAAAATAGAAAACGTGCAATAATTGTTGGTATTAGAAAAGATTTCAAAGATATTACTTTTGATTTCACTTCATTAGTAAAACAAGATAAAACGACAGTTGAGGATGCTATAGGTGAATTGTATCAATTTGAAAAAAGTCCTGCAGGAGCCAAAGAATTGAAAGAACCTGCAAATTCTAAGTTGCGGAAATATTTTAGGAATAAGGATAATATAATCTTGGATCAAGATATAGTATATCCTGCAGATAAAGTCCAAAAAAGGATAAGCTTTGTCCCACAAGGAGGAAACTGGAAAGATGTGCCTGCTGAATTATGGCCAAATAACAGACAAAACAGACACTCTTCTGCATATAAAAGGCTTGATCCATCGGCTCAATCATGTACAATAGATACAGGAAATGCACATAGCAATTATTTCCATCCATTGTACAATAGAATTCCAACTATAAGAGAATCTGCCCGATTGCAGTCTTTCCCTGATAGTTTTGAGTTTCAAGGACCTCGTGGTAGTAAGTACAGACAAGTAGGTAATGCAGTACCGCCATTGCTCGCAAAAGCGGTTGCAGATGCTATAATTAAAATATTGGTAAATGAAGATAATTGATTTATTTTGTGGAATTGGCGGACTCAGCTTAGGCTTTGAACAAGCAGGTTTTGAAGTCTGTGCAGCTGTGGATATGTGGGCTGATGCTGTTAAGACATATAATCATAATAGGAAAGAAAAGGTTGCTAAAGTCATTTCTGTAGAGGAATTTAATGAAAAAGAACTTTCTTCAATAATAGCTACCGAAAAGATAACAGGAATTATTGGTGGACCACCATGTCAAGGTTTTAGTACGGTGGGAAAGAGAGAAATTGATGATCCTCGCAACAAAATGTATTTGGAGTTTTATAAGGCTGTTAATAATCCTAACTCGCTCTAAATTGGACTTTGATTGAAAATCAAGAAGTTGGGCGTTTGCCT
>ERZ791902.372-NODE-372-length-34754-cov-145.085103_pt1 | contig 34754 bp, 24 predicted proteins | sample MGYA00510149_ERZ791902 | MGnify/ENA primary metagenome ERZ791902 (study PRJEB30046, sample SAMN00792060) | human gut metagenome | study: EMG produced TPA metagenomics assembly of the A metagenome-wide association study of gut microbiota in type 2...
ACTTTGAACTTTGAGAATTGAACTTTGAACTTTATGATTACTTTTTATGACTTTGAACTATATAGAGACCTACTTTTTGCAAGTTAAGGTAATCATAAAGTTCAAAGCTCAAAGTTCAAAGTTCAATGTTCAAATTCCCGTTGTATCCTTCAGGTCGCCCTTTGGATACTGCTTAAACATGTTCTCTTCCATCCACTTGTTAGCCTCAACAGGTGAGAGCTTCCAACCGCTGTTGCAGGTAGAAACGATTTCTACCAGGCTGGAGCCCTTGCCCTGCATACTTGCCTCGAACGCCTTGCGGATGGCCTTCTTTGCCTTGCGGATACTTGCCACGGTCTCCACACTCTGGCGGGTTACGTAGCAGGTGCCCTGCAGATGGCTGGCAAGTTCGGTGATGTTCAGTGGATAACCATGAAGGTCTGCATCTCGTCCGTAAGGACAGGTAGCGGTTTTCTGACCCAGCAGGGTGGTTGGAGCCATCTGTCCACCGGTCATACCATAGATGGCATTGTTGATGAAGATGATGGCAATGTGCTCACCACGGTTCAGGGCGTGGATGGTCTCGCAGGTACCGATGCACGCCAGGTCGCCATCACCCTGATAAGTGAAGACGAGACGGTCTGGCCACAGACGCTTGATACCCGTAGCCACAGCAGGAGCACGACCATGCGCTGCTTCCTGCCAGTCGATATCCAAATAGCGATAAGCGAATACGGCACAGCCCACCGGACAAACACCCACCGTCTTATCCTCCATGCCCATCTCCTCGATGACCTCGGCAACGAGCTTATGAACTACGCCATGCGAACAGCCCGGACAGTAATGCATCGGGGTATCGTTCATCAGCGTAGGCTTCTTATATACCAGATTCTCTGGTGAAATTATATCATTCATTTTATTAACTTCTTTAATGCTTCAACGATTTCCTCTGGCTCCGGTACGATACCGCCCAGACGGCCAAAGTGCTCAACAGGAGTCTGTCCATTCACAGCCAGGCGCACATCCTGAACCATCTGACCCGCATTGACCTCGGCAACCAGGATTCCCTTCTTGGTCTTGGCGAGTTCATGGATTTCCTTTTCAGGGAAAGGCCAGAGGGTGATAGGACGGAACAGTCCCACCTTGATACCCTGCTCTCGTGCACTCTCGATACTCTTCTCGGCGATACGTGCCGCACTTCCGAAGGCTACGATCACATAGTCGGCATCCTCCATCTGCTCGGTTTCATATCGAACCTCCGTTTCACGAATCTTCCTATATTTCTCCTGAAGGGCGATATTGCGCTGCTCCATCACCTCTGGCTTGAGTTCCAGAGAGGTCATGATGTTGACAGGGCGACTCTTAGGACGGCCGATGGTAGCCCAAGGACATTCCTTCGCAATCTCCTCCTCGGTACGGCGAGGTTTCATAGGTGGCAGCACCACCTTCTCCATCATCTGTCCGATGACGCCATCGCTCAGGATCATCGCCGGGTTACGGTACTTGAAGGCAAGAGTGAAGGCAAGATCTACGAAGTCTGCCATCTCCTGAACCGAAGCCGGAGCCAGCACGATGACGTTGTAGTCACCGTTACCACCGCCGCGGGTAGCCTGGAAATAATCACTCTGCGAAGGCTGGATGGTACCCAGTCCCGGACCTCCACGCTGCACGTTGACGATGACGCCCGGAATCTCAGCGCCTGCCATGTAAGAGATACCCTCCTGCATCAAAGCCACACCCGGACTTGACGAAGTGGTAATCACACGCTTGCCTGCGCCGGCTCCACCATAAACCATGTTGATAGCCGCTACCTCACTCTCAGCCTGCAGAACCACCATACCTGATGTCTCCCATGGCTTGAGCAGAGCCAGCGTCTCTATAATCTCACTCTGAGGTGTGATAGGATAGCCGAAGAAGCCATCCGCACCACATCTGATGCAGGCATGGGCTATCGCCTCATTGCCTTTCATTAATGTTACTTCTTGATTTGCCATTGTTTAGTCCTCCTTCTTTCGATAAACTGTGATGCAGCCGTCTGGGCAGACGATGGCGCACGAGGTACAGCCAACGCATGCTTCAGGCACAGCCGCCTCTACATAGCGATAACCATGCACATTGACCTTCTTCTCAGCCAATGCGATGACATGATGAGGACAAGCCTCCACACAGAGCGAGCATCCCTTGCAACGCCCGGTGTCGACTACAATAGCCCCTTTAATCTTACTCATATTCTAATCTTTTTCTAATTATCTTTACTCATAGAGTAATCAAACTGCCGCTGTCCACATGTCGGTTGTTATGGATTGTAGTAGTCTTTGCAATAGAAGTTCATGATATCATCCAGCATCTCCTTTGCCGCTACAGCCGGACTCTCCGGGTCCAGCGCTATCGCCTCCATATAGGAGTCAAGAGCACGCTTAAAGTCGCCTTTCTTCCGCCAGGCGTTTCCTTGCTGATAATATTCTTCTGCTGTCATTTTACTCTGTACTATTTATAGTTTTGCTCTGCGAAAGTACGAAAATTATGCTAAGAAAAAGAATAAAAGCCTAAGTTTTAAACTATATTAATGTAGTTTTTCTAAAAAATGCGCACACTATATTTCAAGTGTGCAATTTTTCGAGAACGATGTGCGTTATTTCTAGTATGATATCCTATTAAAACACAATTCGCCATTTACCGCAGTTTCTTACGGTAAATGACGAATAATACGATACCCCGCAAAAGGAGGTAGAGAATAAAGGCTAGCCACAGGGCATGATTGCCCAGCAGAGGATGCAGACCGAAGTACATTCCGAAGAACGAAGCTGAGGCAATGGCAGTAGAACAGAGCATAGACTTCGACTGGGTGATGCCGATGAAGATGCCGTCAAAGACAAACGCCGACATGCCTGCCAAAGGAATGAGTACTGCCCACCCCAGATATTCGCCCGATGCTGCAACTACCCGCTCATCGCTGGTCAGCAAAGCCAGGAAGTTCTCGCCACCTATTATATATAATAAGGTGAAAAGGATGGCTACAACCACACCGAACCCCATCGTCCGCCTGACCACCTCCCGGAATGCCACCTTGTTGCCGGCTCCGTAATACTTGCCGCTCAATGCCTCTGCCGCATAAGCAAAGCCATCCATGAAATAGGAGAAGATGGTGAAAAGCGTCATCAGCAACGTGTTGACAGCCAGCACCAGCGTACTCTCCCTCGAACCTGCTGCCGTGAAGAAGAGGTTCACCGCCACCAGACATAAGGTACGGAGAAAGATATCCCGGTTCAGCGAGAAAAATCGTTTCAGCGGTTCTGCTGCAAAGAGATCCTTGCGATAATCATACTTGCTTAACCGCTGATAGTTAATGCGATAGAACACAAAAGCCATCAGGAATCCCCACCATTGGGCAATGACCGTTCCGAGTGCCACGCCCTCTACCGTCATCCGGCAACCGAAGACGAGTACCAGGGAGGCAATGATGTTCACCACATTCTGAGTGAGCGACACCACCATCGGGATACGGGTATTCTGCATACCGATAAACCAGCCGGTGAATCCATAGAGTCCGAGTACCGCCGGTGCGCCCCAGATGCAGACATAGCAGTATCTGCGAGCCAGCTCCACCACATCCGCTTCCGGCGACATCGCCCACAGTCCGCATCCGATGAGCCATCTCTGAAGGATAAAGAACAGGAGTCCTATCCCTACGCCAATGCCCAGGGAACGAATCAGGAGTCTCATCACCTCAGGCAAGTCTCTCCTGCCCAATGCCTGCGAAGTCATTCCGCTGGTTCCCATTCTCAGGAATCCGAACAGCCAGTAGATGACATTGAAGAGCATCGAGCCCACGGCGATGGCTCCGATATAAGCCGCATCGCCGATATGCCCCACGATGGCGACATCCACCAAACCCAAAAGCGGTACCGTGATATTGGATATTATCGACGGTACCGCTAATTGTAATATTCGTTTATTCACGTACTTTAATGATTATCATTAATCACTAATAAATAATCACTATACTCTAAATTTCGCCGCCTGTTCCTCAATATAGGCAGCATCGCTGAAGTAGTCGATGCGCATAGCCTTACGAACCTCGTCCATGGTCTGGGCTGCAAACTCGCGGGCATCCTCACTACCCTTCTTCAGAATGTTGAATACCTCAGGAATATCCTGCTCAAACTCATGACGGCGGGCACGGATTGGATCGAGCATCTTGTTGATGACGCTGTTCAGGAACTTCTTGCAGGTACCGTCACCGATACCACCCTTCACATACTGCTCCTTCAACTCGTCCAGATTCTGGAACTCAGGCCAGAACTCAGCGAAGTCCTCTGGTGTAGAGAATGCCTCCAGATAAGTGAACACGGCATTTCCCTCCAGATGTCCAGGCTCTTCCATGCTCATGCGTGGCTCACCGTTAGACATCTTCTTCACCTTCTTCCAGACGGTCTTCTCGTCATCGCTCATGTAGATGCAGTTGCCGAGACTCTTGCTCATCTTCTCCTTACCGTCAGTTCCAGGAAGGCGACGGCAGCAGGCAATCTCTGGAAGCAGGATTTCCGGCTCTACCAATACAGGTGCATAAGTCTGGTTGAAGCGGCGAACCAACTCACGGGTCACCTCCAGCATAGGCTCCTGGTCCTCACCAGCAGGCACTGTTGTAGCCTTGAAAGCGGTGATGTCGGCAGCCTGGCTCACAGGATAGCAGAAGAAACCGAGCGGAATGTTTGCCTCAAAGTTACGCATCTTGATCTCTGTCTTCACGGTTGGGTTACGCTGAACACGAGATACTGAGATGAGGTTCATCAAATAGGTAGTCAACTCTGCCAACTCCGGTATCATACTCTGGATATAGAGAGTACACTTCTGTGGGTCGAGACCCGCAGAAAGATAGTCGAGTGCTACCTCTGTAATGTTCTGGCGAATCTTCTCAGGATTGTCGGCGTTGTCTGTCAAAGCCTGAACGTCTGCCATGAATACGAACATTCTGTCGAAGTCGCCAGCGTTCTGAAGTTGTACTCGGCGCTGCAATGAGCCGATGTAGTGACCCAGGTGAAGTTTACCTGTAGGACGGTCGCCCGTCAATATAATCTTTCCCATTTTCTTGCAATTTATTATTATTTTAGCTGCAAAGGTACGGTTATTTAATCAAAAAACAAAATTTTTTCTATCTTTTTTCATTTACTCTATCACCCAATCCTCTATATTTCCCTTTGAAGAGTCGAAGTTGATACCAACTTTCGTTATAGGTTTGTTACTGAGAGCGAAACGCTGGCGATAATTTTTGAGATTGATTTGCTGCATTGCAGCCTGAGCACTCTTGTTGAGCTTCAGTTCTATAATGTATAAATCAGTTCTGGTCAACAGCACAATATCTACCCTTCCCTTTGGGGTATGTACCTCTACATCTACCAGGTAATCGGTGAGGAGCGTGAAGATGATGAAAAGCATCTGCTGATAATGCCCCTCATGATTGGTAACATTGCAATAAGGCACAGTACCCAGAAACTCATGTAACAGATGCAAAGCTCCATCCATGTCTTGCTTATCCAAAGCTTGTGCTATGCGACGAGCCGTATTGGTGGTAGCAAGCGTATTACCAGTAACATAAGACGGAATTAAAGCCTTGGTCAACCCTATCTTCACTTCCTTGTTAGGAATATCAAGCGTATAATAGTTATAATCTCTGTTATAATCCTTGATGGTCAAATAACCACTCTGGTAAAGCAGCGGCATCAATGTAGTCATGTCCTCTGTAGGTGCATCAAATTCACTCTCATCAGCCTCGACACGCGTAATGCCTGTAGGAAGCACATCATATTTACGCATCATATTGATAAGATAGGTTGGCGTACCTGAGCCAAACCAATAAGAGCCCAACTTACCCTGAGCGAAGCAATTGAACAGGCTATAAGGGTTGAAGACATCAGGCGAATAAGCAGAAAAATGATATCCATCATAATTTTCTGTCAACTTATCCAAAGTTTGCTCCTTGGTAAGATGCAATTTAGTTGCCAACACTTCTACATCCTCAGACAATTGCCCGCTAAGCTCTTCCTTAGTGATACCTAACATACCTGCATACTCATCATACATAGATACATTGGTTACGTTATTCAACTCACTGAATATACTCACTTGGGAAAACTTAGTGATACCTGTGAAAAAGACAAAACGAAGATAGGCTTCACGCGCCTTCAGCGGACTGAAGAAATTACGCATGATGTTACGAAGTTTAACCAACTGTTCTTTTTCATGAGCCACGTCCAGCAAAGGGGCATCATACTCGTCAATCAGCACAACAACTTTCTTGCCTGTAGTCTGAAACAAAGCCATGATGAGATCTTTCAATCGAAGATTAACATCTATCTTGTTATTATGAAAGCCAAATTTCCTTTCCTGTTCCTCCACCAGATCTATCAGATATCGTTGCAGCTGGTCGTCAGACATATACTTACCACCACTCATATCAAAATGGATTACAGGATATTCTATCCATTCTTTTTCAAGCTGTTCCATGGCAAGTCCTTTAAACAAGTCTTGCTTACCTTCAAAATAACTCTGCATGGTAGAAACCAAAAGCGACTTTCCAAAACGGCGTGGTCGTCCCAAGAAGAAATATGTACCATCAGAATGAGTCATGTGGTAGATATATTCCGTCTTATCAATATAGAGCTTGTCTTCCTTACGGATACGCTCAAAAGTCTGTATTCCCAAAGGATATTGTTTTATAGCCATAATCGCTTATTTTTTATACATTGCAAAGGTACAACAAAATATCGAGAAAATACTAAAAATACTGAAAAATTAAGCCATATCCCCTATTTGGTGATGGCATCAATCAGGATATCATTGGTCTGGTCTATCTGGTCGGCGTTAATACTCTTGAGATAAATTTGTGTTGTTTTTTCCGAATTATGTCCCATACTGTCACTGATTACGCTCACGGGAACATTCTTCTCCTTGGCGTTGGTAGCCCACGAATGTCGGGCTACATACATGGTCAGTGTGATGTCGATATCTATCAGTTTGGATAGCTTTTTCAGGGTCTTGTTAATCAGACATTGCCGGTAATGCCGCTGTTGCCGGAGACTTTTCTCGGCATGGTTGTCCAGGATGCCCAGCAGATGTTTCCCGTCGAGCGAAGGATATCGGTCCACGATGTCCTGCATGCTCTGTCGCCAGGCTATCCTCAGTTCCTGCCCCGTCTTCCTTCTTTTATAGATAAGGTATCCGTTGCGGATATTCGACTTCTCCAGACAGCCGATATCCACGAACGACATTCCTCTGGTATAGTAGCTGAACAGGAATAAGTCTCTGGCAAACTGCTGGTTATAAGTTTCCAGTTTCAGTTGTGCCAGCTGTCGGATAGCTTTCTGCGAGATGGCTCGCTTACTCGTCTTCGTGGTTCGGGTAAAGGCACCGGCAAAGGGTTTGCGGTCAGGAATCTCCAGTTCCTTCACGGCACTGTTGTAGATGGCGCGGAGCCGTCGCATATAGAAGGAGATGGTATTCAGCGTCAGTCCCTGATGCTTCAGATAGCTCTCGTAGGCACCCACCACCAGTTCGTCGAGTTCGCACAGCAGGATATCCTTCTGTTTTCTGAACTTCATAAAGCTCTTCATTGTACACTGGTTGATGTCAGCCGTACGATATTGGTAGTTATCCTTCAGTCTTTGTCTGATTTTTTCAGCATAGTCACCCAGTTTTACTCCCCTATTCGGCTTCGATTTTTCCATCTTTTCCATTTCATCCTGTGTCTTTGTTATCACAGAATATCCGTGTTGTCCAGCCTTACTATTAAACCTGATGATAATCTCATCATCTTTTTTCATCTCAAAATCATCTGGTAATTCTATTCTAAGTGTCATATTTTTGCGTTATTTTTGAATGAAGAACAAAATTACGCCAAAAATGCGAGAAATGAGAAAGTTTAGGAGTAAATAATGTAAAAATAAGAGGAAAAAGCATAAAAAAGTCCCCCCAGCAGAGTTGTCTCCCGCCGATCTCACAGATTCCCACGGATTTTTTACCTTTAAAAGTCACGCAGATTGCGCAGATGACGCAGATTTCTTTTACTTTTTTACCTTTAAAGTTCCCCAGGCGGTGGTCCCATCCCGCAAAATATGACGAGGGAAAGAAGCGAGCTGTCCCCAGGCGCAATGAAGCCAGAAGCAAGCTGTCCCCAGGCGGTCCCATCCCGCAAAATATGGCGAGGGCTTTGATGCCCCGCCAACCTTAGAGCGAAGCGGTTCTGAGCACCGGAGGGCGGTTACATCCTTCCCTTCTGAGAAGGGAAGGCTTGGTTAGGATGTGGAGCCCTCCTTGGCTAAGGAGGGACGGGGTGGATCGAAAAATCTGACGGGGTGGATCGAAAAAAACACTATTTTTAAACCAAAAAAGCGAGGCTTCTTGAAAAAGAAACCTCGCTAAAAGCATGGATTCAGGTAAGCTTTACAGGCTTGCCCCGAATCCAGAATTAGTGATAAATAATATATGGCGAACGCCAGATATTATTTAGCAATCATGATAGATACACGGTTCTTGTCATTCTCTGCGAATGGCTGAACACGAGCACCCTTTGATTCCTCAGTGATGCGCTCAGCAGGAATGCCATAGCGCTTCTCCAACATCCAGACAACGGCAGCAGCACGCTTGGCTGCGATGCGGTCGTTCACTCTGTCATTACCAGTACCCTTATCAGCATAACCGGTAACAACAACCTTAGCCTCAGGATACTTCACCAGGAAGTCGATAACCTCGAGGATCTTCTGATTCTCCTTCTCAGAAATCTTGTTAGAGTTGATGGTGAAGAAGATATCACGGCGGATTTCCTCAACCTTCTTCTCTACTACTGGTGCTGGAGCAGGAGCTGGCTCCTCAACCTTCTGAACTGGTGCTGGAGCTGGTTCTGGTTCTACAGGCTTCTCCTTCTTGGTAGCACTCTTGCCCAAGTTGATGCGGAGACCAGCGAGAGCGTTGAAGTACCAGTCTGGGTTGTCAGCGTTCTTTGAGTTGTACTTATCAGTGGTGATGTTGGCGTTACCCTCAATCATGATGCTGACAGCCTTGCTAACCTTGAACTCCAAGTCGAGACCCGCACGACCGAAAGGACGCACCTTAGTGCCATCCCAAAGATACTTCAAGTTATACTTGTCGAGGTCCTTGATGTGAGCACCAATCTCGTTGGCCTCGTCATTGCCCCAAGCGATGTTGGCACCACCGCCAACAAATGCAGTTACGTTGAACACACGGTTAGGATTCCAACCACAGAAGAGGTTGCTGAGGTTGAACATGAAGTCCAAGCCCGGAGCCACATAGTTGAACTTGTAGTCGGCAGAGAATGGAGCATCGCCCACCTTGTCACGGTAAGCAGCCCATCCTCCCTTGCTCTGCCAGCCGTTAGCCTGCAAGCGCATACCGAATACTGGGTTGAACTGGTAGCCCAATCCCAACTGTACGTTAGGAGAAATCAAATCACCAAACTTAGCCTCGCCGAGGGTGTACTGAGCACCACCCTGTAGGTCCAGGAATGCGTGCTTCTTAAACTGATACTCATTGCCATCCTTGTCTGTGTAGGTGGCCTGTGCCATTGCAGCAGTGCCCATCATGAGCATAGCTGATGCCATAAATAATTTCATTGGTTTCATAACTTAATACTATTAAAATTATTTTTTAATAACTTTCTTTCCATTAACAATGTAAATACCAGGCTGGTTGATCTTGGTAACCTTGCGACCATAAATGTCGTAAATAATAGCATTCTTAGTGCCATCTACTGTTACATTACTGATACCTGTAGCCTTGTCATTATCAACAGTTAAGGTAACGGTACTTTCAGCATTCACATAGCACTCCTGTGGAGAAGCAGCCCCCTGAAGATACTTACCAAAATTATAGTCACCATAGGTAGCAGCCTTAAAGACAAATGTATAATTATTAGGCTTCAGCTCACCTTCAAGTATTGGGGTGTCAAATTCTATTTGATAAGCTTCAGGACAATCTGGTATACCAGGCATTGAAGCTACTCGCTTGAAATGACCCTTACGAATCAACTTGTCCGAATCAACCTGTCTTAACTCAACTTCCTTAGACTCATCAACCACCAATCCCTTTGGCTTTTCTGGATAATTATAGTGAGAATTACCAATTGTAAAGTTGTTCAGATCTACATCTTTAATATAAACAGATGTTGGACTGTAGAATAATCCTGTATAAGTGTAGTTGAAAGGAATCGACTTCGCAACCTCAATTTCAACATTAACCTTATTATTCTTATATACAATTCCACTCTCCTTATAACTTAAAGCACCCTCAGGGAAAGCAATCAGATATTTACCATTTTTAACAGAGGCAACATTTACATGAATGACATTTGCCTTTTTAGCATCAACTGTCACATTCAATGTCTCAATTTCTGTTCCATCTTCTTGACAGAGTTTTACAACAGTACCTTCTGCCATTTGCAAACTCTCCTTCTCATCAAAGGTAAGGGTCAGTTCATCCATTCCATCGCTGATAATGGTAGGTTTTGCTGTACACTTCATATCAATCATTTTGAGAGGCTTTACTGTCTCTACAAACTGGATTGCAGTAGAATATGTCTCAGTAAAGGTTGGTGCAGAATCATGGTCATCAGTAACCAGCGCCTTCTTGTCATGATCTACGGCAAGATAAGCATTCAATACCTTACCCGTCTTTGTGGTATCAAAATAACCATAAAGATTCAATAATCCCATCTGCTTGGTAATATCCAGGCCTGTGATAGCAAGCTTCTCGAGCTTCAATTCCTTGTCAGCAGCATCGTCCTGCAACTCAGTTGCTGGGAAGAGATACTTACCTTCAATTGTCTTGAACAACATTGGTTCTGCCACTTCAAAGGCAGTAGCATCGGCTTTGTTCTCTGTTACACCAACTGTACCGTTTGCACCAATCATCAAATACAAAGATTTACCGGCAGGACTCAAGTTAGAAATGTAATACCATTTGCCAGCAGCAGGCAATTCAACCTTTGTTTCCTTATAGAAATTGTCAATTGCCTTAGCCAGATCTTCATCAGAAGGAATCTCTGCAGCTGTAGTCAATCCTTCAAGTGCTATTCTACTTTCACTGTCTACGGCAGGATAACCTATACCCTTCTGGGCAAGCAAAGCTTTAGCCTTCTTCATCGTTTCTGATTCAGGAATATATCCAACTTTATAGGTCAATACAAATGCAGGATTATATAACTTACCTAACTGATCAGTGATGGTCTTTTCAGGAACCTCGATGGTATAGATACCTTTCTCTGTAATTCCTTCAGGTACGTCAAAGGAAATATTTACTTCCTTGCTATTCGTTTCATTTCTTTTCAAGGTGACAGGAACTTGATCCACACCATCTTTCTTCATGATAAGTTCTGCTGTAAAATCCTTGATACTTTCAGCATAATATAAGGTGATAGGATTTACCAACTTATCAATTTCCCCTTGAACAGGATTTGCGCTCTCAAAGTTGAGAATATTCTTTGGGGTGTCTACTACGATTGTATAAGTAAGAGCTTTATTTGAATAGCCGTCCTTGTCTACAAAGTAACCTGCAGGTACTTTAACTGTATAGGTTCCTTCAGTAGCAATGGCTTTGTCAACAGATAATTTAATTACAGATTTATCAACATTCACAAGAAGTGGTTGACTACTACCATCAGGACCTTCAATCGTGAGTTCTGAAGTTCCCTTTTGGATCATATCAGATGCAAACTTCAAAGTTAAATCCTTAAATGAAGAAACCTTCAATTGAGAAGATTCTACAGTTGGCTCTAAAATTTCAGCAACTTCAATGTAGGTAACCTTGACTGCTTTAATCAAAGATTGGTCACCACTATTCTTGAACGTCACACTCTGGACATTATTATCGCCATCGCAATTCCAAATACCCCTATTAGAATCCCATTTACCGGTTTCCTTGTCAACAACAGAAAAGTCGCCAAAAGTACTGAAAGTAAAAGAAACCGATTGAATGGCTGCCTCATTCATACCCGTCAAAAGCACCCTGCCACCTCTTAATATCTGAAGGTTGTAGTCTTTATTATTATTATTGTAATAAACACCAAAAGAATTCGGTAAGCGATCAAAAGACATTTTAATTTGACCCTTGGTAAATTCCGATGAATTTAAATTTATATCACCATCACCTGATAGATTCAAATAGGAAGGATTTGAAAAATCAAATGTCACCTCTTTCTGTTTCTGTCCAAAGGCTGTAACAGAAAGGAACAACATCAGTATTGATAATAATTGTCTCATAATAATACTATTTTAATGTTTTTTTTAATGCATTTCCTTGTCGAACTCATCATCGGCAGTTTTAACGCATAGCTTCCATTCACCATTGATTCTAACAGGGTTGAACATGTAAGCTGTCTTAGCTGGTTCTTCCGTTCCAGCCTGTTCTGCGGTAGCAAACACAACTTCATATTTTACATCATTACAACCTTCTAGCTGAAATGAATAATATTTTCTTTCATATTCCAGAACAGGGAACATGGTAAACAGGCGGCGATATTTATTCTCTGTCTCTTTACTCAAAGATTTCAGCTCTTTTGTAGAATCTGTATATTCATACAATGAAGCCAGGACTTTATCTATTTTCTTAGCCTTTAAATCCTTCATCGCCTGATCACAAATATGAAGCATGGCTACAGTATCTTCCTTGGTCAATTCTGAACGAAATTCCTCGACTTTCTGCTCTCGCGATTCTTTTTTGGAATTACAAGATACCATACCCATGATACCGGCAACCAAAACAAAAAATAAAATTATCTTTTTCATACTTTATGCGTAAAAATAGTTCTCCAAAAGTAAAAGAGGGTGTGCCTGCTCTATAGACACACCCTCAAATTAGAGCTTATAAATTATTTATAAATTACTTGTGACCAATTGTAGGTTCAACTGTGATAGTTACCTCACTCTGAACATTACCCCACTCGTAACTGATAATTACAGGGATAGTAATCTCGAATGACTTAACTACGCTACCATTGTTGGTGTAGAAGATCTTACCAACAGCAGCATTCAATCTGCCCAAAACACTAGCATTATCATCTGCACTGTTCAAATCCTTCACATTGAATGTGAATTCAACCTTCTTGTTCTTCTCAGCAGTAGCAAGAGTCTTACCAGCGCTCAATGACAACTGACCAGTTACCTTGTCCAAAGTCTGCCATGTATTGTTGTGCATGTTAGTCTTAACAACTTCATTTCTGAGATCCAATGTAATCTTGTTAACATTGTAGTAAGCCCAGAACCACCAGTTGTTACCCCACATGTTACTCTGGTTAGCTTCACAGTCAGCCTCAGTCTCAGCAGACTTCCAACCACGCCAGTCGTACAACTTAACACAGTCAAGAACCTTAATCTCGTTACCGTTTGTATTAGCATCAATTGCTGGCTTAGTATACTTGAGAACGTTGATTGGGCGCAACCAGCTAGCAACAAACTTATCGTTAGTTGTTTCCTCAACAACACCACAGCCATTACCTGTAGCAATACCTACGTTAGCGTGCAACTGCTTGTATGCATTTGCGTGATCCTTAGCATAACCAACAGCATTGAAGATATCCTTAGTTACATTATTCTTATCAAGCTTAATCTCACCTGTTGTAGGATTGATAGTTGCAACCAATGTCTTAGTAGCACCGTGATGAGCATAGAGTGCCTCATTTGCATAAGCACCCTTAGTAAGATCAAGAGCACAAGTCTTCAATACAGAAGCTGCATCAGCATAGTCGTGAACATCAGCAACAGGAGTAGTAACATACTTGCAATATACCTTGTTGTACAAGCCATCTGAAGATTCAGGGATAAGAGTATACTTAACACCTGTCTGAGATGTGATCTCTACTGACTTAGGTACGAAGTAATATCTATGCTTAGGAGCATTGAAGCTTTCCTTATTCTCGAGCAATGTAGAACGTACGGAACGATTAACAGTCTCAATATCATCGCCATTAGATGGGTTGTGAACGTCGAAGATTACAAGATTGTTATTATCGAACCAGTATGCACTGTTCTTGTCACCGAATGCATATGTATTGGTCTTCTTATTGTTGATTGTAGTAACCAACTTGATGTATACATATGGATATGCAGCAGTAGCCTTAACCGCATTCTTAGCCTTGAAACGAATCCAAGTTGTAAGAGTTACAGAAGCCTTGTGATGCAACTGAGCCTCAATCTCCTTAGCAGAGATAACCCAAGTCCATGTATGGTTAGTATTACCAACAGTATTACCCTTATAGATAACTTTACCGAGAGCGTTAGCATTTTCATCCTGCTCACCCTTTTCCTTCCAAGCAACAAACTGCTTAAAGTAGCCAGAAGCATCCAAATCAGGTTCATACTGATTATCGAAGGCCTCCTTAGTCATGTTCATATTCTTTGTAAGAACGTAGTCATTGAACTGTAACCAAGTTGTCTGGAATACATCGTTGTTTTCATTACATGGATCGTATGTAACAGTCTGCATTGGCCACAACTCATTCTTCTGGTTAGGCTTAGCCTCTTTTGAAATATAAAGATGGATATAACCATCCAATACTACCTGACCTTCAGTATTCTTAACGAGAACCTGAACCAATGGCTCACGACCTACAGCAGCATCCTCTTTATTAGTTGTACCATCAACCAATGGGTTAACTGCGTGGAACTTACCATTGCTGTTACCAGCCTCCAAGAACATATCCTCGCTTGTTGTATTGGTATCAAGCTTGTACTGAACCTTCTTGAACTCAAATGTCAAGCCCCACTGCTTAGCCTCTTCAGGTTTTACAGTAAAGAACTCATTTGTTCTGCCAGTCTTAGCGTTCAAAGTCTTCTTCAAACGAATAGCTACGTAGTCATTCAGATCAACACCAACCTCATCATTATACAAAATGCTCAAAGTTGGTTTAACCTTCAATGCCTCTTCTGGTTTATCCCAAATATGATTCTTAGAATCATGATTTGCACAAACCTCATCACCATTGTTAGTTACATAAGTAGTACCATCCTCTAATGTACAAGTTGGATCCTGGCTCCATACCAAACCATCAATGATAGTCTTCTCAGGCTGTACCAAAGCATAGTCGGCAACTACTTCCTGACCATCGTTATTCTTAACACGCAAAGCAACAGTATTAGCATCGTTAGAACCTGCTGCTGTTGAATTTACGTTAAGATTCCAAGGCTTTTCAATCTGCAAACCAGCTGTCAAGACACCAGTGCCATTGTCCATATTGAACAACTTGCGACCGCCATTCTCACCAGGATATGCAAATGCAGGAGAAGTAACCTTACCAAGTTCAGAAACTGCAGCACGTGTATTAACTGTAGCCTGGATTACATTGTAACCAGCAAGATCTTCCTTCTTAACGTCAGCATTCCATGGGCTAGCATCATACTGCACTTCCCAAGCTGGACCATACTGGAATGGACTCTTTGTTGCGTCTATTACCCAGTCAGAAGCATCAACAAACTTATAGTCCTTACCTTGATAAGTCTGCAGACCTGCTTCAGGAGCAACAGTCTTCATAACATCACCATGCAACCAAGCATAAGGAATAGTCTCGATACCCTCAAGATAAAGCTCTGGACGGAAGCTAAGGCTGCTCAATGTACCAGTCAAAGAGATAACAACAGTCTTATTCTGACCTTCACCACCAGCAACACCATAGAATGTCAATGTCTTATCTTCCTTAACTGCGGTAATTGTAGAGTTAACCTCCTGAACGAACTTAACATTGCTCTGTCTTACCTTCTCGCCATTCTTATAGATGTCGAAGTAACCGGTTTCTGCATTAGGAACATAGTACTCATAAGAAGCAGCAGTTGCGTCAGAGCCAGCAGCACCAGTCTCGCCCTTGTCGCCCTTGTCGCCCTTGTCGCCCTTGTCGCCTTTATCTCCCTTAGTGCCAAGAGCATAATAATTTGTCTTAACTCCGTCCTTTACCCAGTAGCCATCTTCACCGATGGTCCAAACTGTACCAGGAGTACCGTCAGCACCCTTCTCACCATTGTTAATAGTGAAAGTCTCGCCGTTACTAAGCTTTACAGTTACACCGCTTGTAGCCTTGTCTACGCTTGTGATAACACTACCTGCCTTAATCAACTTACTGATTTCCTCAATAGCTGATTTGTTGGCATCAATCTGTGTTTGCAGATTCTGAATGTCGTCATCGTAGTCTTTACAAGAAGTAAAGGTACTTACAGATGCAACTGTCAATGCACCCATAAGCAGCGCGCTAAAATACTTTCTTTTCATACGATAAAATTTAATTAAAATATTAATTGTTAACTTTAAGTTCTAAAACTTTCTCTGTACTATCTCCTGCGGGGAGATATTCTTTTACGGTGCAAATATAGACAAATTTATTCATACTCGCAAATATTTAACCTTTTTTTTTCCAAAATCCCCTTATTTTCTTTAGTTTTTAATAAAATTGGGCTTATTTGAGTGCTCCAAACGCCTTTTTCATGCATTTTTAAGCATTTCAGACACGATTTTTTCTACACCTTATTATATATAGAGAGGGCATTCTTCTACTTTCTTTACAAAATCCCCGAATATCGGTAATATCTCCCCGCAGGAGATTAGAGATTACAAGCATAGAACTTAAAGTTAACAATTAATATTTTTAATTAAATTTTATCGTATGAAAAGAAAGTATTTAAGCGCGCTGCTTATGGGTACACTGACTGTGGCATCCATGAGTACATTTACTTCTTGTAAGGATTATGATGACGACATCAGTAACTTGCAAGGTCAGATTGACAAGTTGGCTACTGCCGATCAGCTTTCACAGAAGGTTGCAGAGCTTCAGGCTTTGATTTCTTCTAACCAGACTGGCATCAGCTCCCTTGAAACAAAGTTGGCTGAGGTTAAGGCTACTGCTGACAGCAAGGCTACTCTTGATCAGGTTAAGGACATCTTGGCAGGTTATGCAACCAACGAGAGCGTTACCAAGGAGGCTAATGAGATTGTAAATGCTGCAATCAAGGCTCTCCAGGAAAAGGATATCAAAGACTTGAAGGCTTTGATTGAAACTGCTCAGGGTAAAGCTGACCAGGCAGTAAAGGATGCAGCAGATGCAAAGGCTGAGATTCTTAAGACTTTGGAAGACTATGCATTGAAGTCAGATGTTGATGCAGCTCAGGGTACTGCTGACGACGCTTTGGCTAAGGCTATTGCTAACAAGACTGCTATCGAGAACGCACTCAAGACTCTCGGTACAGGTTTCGATGAGAAGAATACAGTAGCTGCAGCTATCGAGGCTATCAATGGTCAGTTGACAGCAAAGAATACAGGTCTTGCAGGTCTCGACGGACGTCTGTCTGTTATTGAAGCTGCATTGAAGAGTGATGAGGATGGCGATAAGCTCACTAATCTCAAGCTTAAGATTGACAACATCGAGAACAAGTTGAAGAAGATCATCGGTGAGTACACTACCATGGTAACAGGTGTAGAACTTGTTGCTTCATATAGCACTTGGCAACTTGGAAAAGATTTGGGCTATAGTGGTCAAGCCATCAATCTGGATATGATTCATGGTCTCGTAGCAGAAACATCTGTTTTCGGTGATGAGGTTAGCGATAAGATTGAAAATCCTGTTACATACGAGAAGGGTCAGGATATCAAGGATGATAACTCTATCATCGTTCGTATCAACCCTGTAAACGCTGAGCTCACTAAGAATACAAAGATTATTCTTTTGAACTCTAAGGGTGAAAGCCTCGAGGATTATGTAACTGTAGGCGAGCCTACTAAGTTTACAGACTTGATCGTTTCCCGTGCTGCTACTGTTAATTCTGGTCTTTGGAAGCTCCCTGTTCACGTAGCAAAGGGTGTGTCTAATGAGGAGTTCAAGAAAGCTACTCAGGTAGATGGTAAGACTATCCTTTATGCTGTATCAGTTAAGAACACAGAGACTCAGAAGGATACTCAGGATCGTTATGTAATTTCTACATACGATGTAAAACCTTCTTATAAGGACTTTGTGGCTCAGAATAACTTTACTTTCAACGTAAATGAAAAATCAGTAGATAGAATTCATAACCGTTGGACAGGAAGTGAAATCATGGGTGAAAACGGAGCAGACCATTCTAACTCTAACCCAGAGTTGGCATGGAACACTAATGGTCCTGCAACAGCTCCTGTATTGAAGGGTGATAAGAAGAATGTTCAGAATGACGATCAGGATGTTCGTTTTGGCAATTCATTGCTTCAGGTAGAAGTTGGCAAGAAGTTCACTATCTCTGATGTAAAAGCTGGCAATACAAATGCAGCAGACTACTACTATGTAGTTCTTGACAAGAAGAATGCTATCGAGTCTGGCGTTTCTGAGCTCAATGCATGGAACAGCTACGAGATTGATGGTCTGAAGAAGATTGTAAAGGCAGGCGATAAGCTCGATTTGACTATCAAGAGTGCGAGCGCTAATGGTGACATTATCGGTTTCCGTGTATATGCTGTAAACCGTGATGGTAAGTTGCTTGATCCAGATGGTAAGGCATTCTACGTAATTGTTGGTGATGCTATTACTGGCAATATCTTAGGTAACTTAGACGCTTATAAGGGCGTAACAGATAAGAAGGAATTCAAGGCTGTAGCTGGCGTTACTTACAGTGGTTGGGTAATTGATGAAGAGGCTAGCAAGGATGCTCTTCCTTTCTTGAGTCAAGGTGATGTGCCTTCATTCTCTCCTGTATATTACAAGGAGGATGGTAAGACAACAACTTCTAATCTTAGTGAGGCTGCCTACATTGCTTTCAATGTTACAAATCCACAGTATATCAAGGATGACGCTACTGTAGTTTTGAAGAATGTTGCTTATAAATACAATAATGGTAATCGTTACGAGGTAGGTACAGTAAGAGCAAGCTATAAAAAGGTTCTTCCTGCAGCATTCCCATCAGACATCACCTTCCGTCCAAAACAGGAGACAACTGATGGTTCTGGTAACTTCAAGGCATATATGAAGCCAGTTTCTGACTACATCGTTGCTGCAGCTGCTAAGACTGAGGGTACTGTAGATTTGGATAACATCTTCTACAACCTTGATACTAAGGTTTCATTTACTGTTAAGGATGCAGCTAAGAATGGTGACAAGATTGTAGATGTTAAATCAGATCCAACTCATGTTCTGACAATCAACAAGGAGTTCATCGACAGTAAGACTGCTCATGCAATCACAGCTTCTTATAACTTCGGTCTCATTAGCTGCCAGTATAATGCAGAGACCAATGCTTGGGAAAAGAAGAATTGGATTAAGACTAGTGAAAAGAACATGAATGTAACATTCGCTTGCTGGGAGTCTGTAAATACTTACGCTTGGAAGAAGGCTACTGCTGAGGTTAAGGACGGTGATGTTGTAATCTTTGCTAAGAATGCTACACAGCCTCAGCTCAAGTGGACTGCTGTAGGAACAACTGCTACCGTTGCAGGTAAGTACATCAAGACTACAAACTCTTACAACAATGACTTCTTCGGAGGTATGTTGGATGTAGTAATCGGAACAAAGAAGTTCTTGAAGGTTGTTGAAAATTCTGCAAACCTCTATTACGGTGCACAGGAGAATCCATACTTCAAGGTAACTGTTGATGCGAGCGGTAATTTCACATTCACTCAGAACAATGTTCAGGCAGAAAATGCACCTGTAGCAGATCATGTTGAGACATTGAAGTTCAAGGTTCGCGATGCATTCTGGCATGAGAATGAAATTTCTCTTGACGTTAAGATCTTGCGTCCAGCAGCTGCTGCAAGAAGAAAATAAGACAACATTCAGAATCTGAAAGATTCAAATTGTAATACTATTGGGGACGCTCATTCAGAACGTCCCCTTTTTTTATAACACATGATGAAAAAAACATTTTTCTATATGATTGGCATTCTTTTGCTGTGCATCCTTGGTATCACAAGTTGTAACAAGCAAGAAGCCAAAAAGATAACAGGAATAGTAAAGAATGTAAATATGCACGAAGACACGCTTAAAGACCTCACCCTGATGACAGGAGAGGACTCTATGGTGTTTAGTCTTGATGGGGTGAAGTTTAATAATGGAGTAATGCTCCCACACGACTCTGTTACGGTTTATTATGCGGATGGTAAGAACGATACAGCACGTGCTTTCATCGTGACCGTTCATCCCAAAGCATCTGTAATTGTTATTCCAGAAAATAACAAGAACAAGAAGCTTATTACAGCGCCAAATTGATAGTTGTATAATTCTAATTTATTAATACTTATGAATACAATGAAATCTTTATTTGCTGCTTCGTTGTTGACCCTCGGCACAACAGCAGCCATGGCTCAGGCTACCTATACCGATAAGGAGGGTAACGAGTATACATTCAACAAGCATTTCTTCCTGGACCTCCAGGGTGGTGCTCAGTACACACTTGGTGAAGCTAAGTTTGGTGACTTGATTTCTCCTAACGTACAGTTGGGCTTGGGCTACCAGTTCTCTCCTGTATTCGGCATGCGCTTGCAGGCTAACGGTTGGCAGAGCAAGGGCGGCTGGGCTGGTTTCCGCGCTCAGAAGGGCGAGACTCCTTACAACGCTCAGTATAAATATAAATATGTGGCTCCTGGTGTTGACTTCATGTTCAACCTCAGTAACCTCTTCTGCGGTTGGAACCCTAACCGTGTATTGAACGTTACTGCCTTCGCTGGTGCAGGTGCTAACATCGCTTGGGACAACGACGAGGTGAATGAGTTGGCTGCAACCATGAAGAATATGAATGCCTACAACCTGGAGTATCTCTGGGATGGTACCAAGGTTCGCCCTTATGGTCGTGCCGGTCTTGAGTTAGCTTTCAAGGTCAGCAAGTCTGTCAGCCTGATGTTGGAGGGTAATGCCAACATTACTTCAGACAAGTACAACTCAAAGAAGGCAGGTAATCCAGACTGGTATTTCAATGCTTTGGCTGGTCTTCGCATCAACCTGGGCAAGAGTGCTACCAAGAAGGAGAAGCCAGTAGAACCAGAACCAGCTCCAGCACCAGTTCAGAAGGTAGAGGAGCCAGCTCCTGCTCCAGCACCAGTAGAGAAGAAGGTTGAGGAAATCCGTCGTGATATCTTCTTCACCATCAACTCTAACAAGATTTCTGAGAAGGAAAACAAGAAGATCCTCGAGGTTATCGACTTCCTGGTGAAGTATCCTGAGGCTAAGGTTGTTGTTACCGGTTATGCTGATAAGGGTACTGGTAATGACAGAGTGAACGACCGCATCGCAGCCAAGCGTGCTGCTGCCGTTGTCTGGATGTTGGAGAAGCGCTATGGCATTCCTGCTGAGCGCATCACTGAGGAATCAAAGGGTGCTCGTGTTCAGCCATTCGCAGAGAATGACAAGAACCGTGTATCTATCATGATTGCTAAATAATATCTGGCGTTCGCCATATATTATTTATCACTAATTCTGGATTCGGGGCAAGCCTGTAAAGCTTACCTGAATCCATGCTTTTAGCGAGGTTTCTTTTTCAAGATGCCTCGCTTTTTTGGTTTAAAAATAGTGTTCTTTTTCGATCCACCCCGTCCCTCCTTAGCCAAGGAGGGCTCCACATCCTAACCAAGCCTTCCCTTCTTAGAAGGGAAGGATGTAACCGCCCTCCGGTGCTGTTTTTGCCCCACCTGTCCCTCCCCTGCGGGAGGGTCCTTAACCCACTCCCAAGCCCTCGCCCTTTCCAAAAGGGCAAGGGATGTAACCGCCCTCCGGTGCTCAGAACCGCTTCGCTCTAAGGTTGGCGGGGCATCAAAGCCCTCGCCATATTTTGCGGGATGGGACCGCCTGGGGACAGCTTGCTTCTGGCTTTATTGCGCCTGGGGACAGCTCGCTTCTTTCCCTCGCCATGTTTTGCGGGCTGGGACCACCGCCTGGGGAACTTTAAAGGTAAAAAATCTGCGTCATCTGCGAAATCTGCGTGACTTTAAAAGGTAAAAAAGTAAAGGTAATAATCTGTGTGAATCTGTGAAATCTGTGGGACTTTAAAAGAGTAAAAAAGTAAAAAGTCCGTGAGATTCGTGAAATCCGATGAACAATTCATCCGATGAAATAAATCATCAGATGAATTATTCTTCCTTGATCTTCCATTCGCTGATGGTGCGCTGGGTGCTGTCGAAGCTGATGCCGATTTTTACCAGGCGCTTGCCCTCTGAATGATATGGGAGCATGTAGCCCTTCTCATCTATCTGCGCCAATGCCTCCTCGGCACTCTTGTCTACCTTCAACTCGAAGACGTAGATGGTGTCGGGCATGTGCATCACGGCATCAGCCCTGCCTATCGCACTCTTCACCTCCGTTTGAATATAAATATTCAGGAAACTGAACATCAGATAGAAAATGGTCTGATAATGCTTCTCACTATGATTCTCCAGGTCGTATGGAATCGTTGCCAGATAGGTACGCATGTGCTCCAGTGCTGCCTCGATATCATTGCGGTAAACCGCCTTGCTGAACCCCAACAGGAAGGCATCATTGTCGGAACGGCGAGGATTCACATAATGAGGTATCAATGAATTGAGTAAGCCGTTACGAACCTCCCTGTTCGGGATGCCTAAAGTATATTCCTGAAACATCGGATTATACTTCTTGATAGTCAGATATCCGCTCTGATAAAGCAATGGCAGGGCATCGGTCATCTCCTCCGTTGATTGGTCGAAGGAGTTCAGTACCGCCTCCTGACTCTCCAGTGTAGCCAGATTGACGTGATACTTATCCAGCAGTTTCAGGAGGAAAGATGGCGTGCCGGAACCAAACCAATATGGAGCAATATCCCTTGCATTCAATGCCTTTACCAGACTGAACGGATTGAAGATGTCCTCTGATTTCTTGCTGAAATGATAGCCGTCGTAGAATCTTGTCAGTTCTGCCAGGCATTCCTCATACGTCATGCCAAGGGCTTCACCCAATGCTGCCACATCTGGTTTCATCTGGGTGGTAAGCTCTGTCTTGCTGATGCCGCAGATGGCGGAATACTGGTCGAACATGCTGATATTATCGAGGTTGTTGAGCTCGCTGAAGATGCTGAGCTGCGAGAACTTGGTAATGCCGGTGATGAAGGTGAACTCCAGGTACGGGTCTAGCATCTTCAGAGGACTGTAGAAGTTCTGCATGATGCGACGGAGGGGGTGCAGGTTCTCCTTCTCGTGCACCACGTCCAGCAGAGGGGCATCATATTCGTCGATGATGACAGCCACCTTTTCGCCCGTCTTCTCGTAAGCACGCTTTACGATACCATCCAGTCTTTCATTAGGACGGATCTCATCTTCTCCCTTACCGTAAAGCTCTTCGTAGGGCAAAAGCTGCAGATTCAGATAATTGTTCAAGGCATCAGCATCAAAGTGCTTGGCACCGCTCAGGTCGAAGTGGAGCACAGGATGCTTCACCCATTCCTTCTCATAATCAGCAATAGCCAATCCCTCGAAGAGTTCCTTTCTTCCCTCAAAATAAGCCTGGAGGGTAGAGGCAAAGAGAGATTTTCCGAATCGTCTTGGGCGACTCAGAAAGACATACTTCATCTTTTTCTCTCGAAAGTCAACGATGTATTGGGTCTTATCTATATAGAGATATTTGCCCTCTCGGATATTCGAGAATGTCTGTATTCCAACAGGATAGAAATTTACTATTTTTGCCATATTCTTACATGCTTTACGTTTTGCGCTGCTAAATTACGAAGAAAATCTGAATTAGCCAAGCATAAGTGGAAAAAGTTTGTGCCATCAGCTCTCCTTCAGCAGTTCAATCTCTTCTTCCGTCAAGCCAGTGGCTTGGGTTATTTGATCGATAGAAAGCCCAAGGGACAGAAGGTTTCGGGCGATTTCCAGACTTCGCTGGGACATGCCTTCAGCTCTTCCTTCTTCCTTACCTTCTTCCTTACCTTTCTGGTAGCTGTCATCTATGAGGGTTCTTTCAACGCTTACGGAATCCCAGAACTTGTCGTAGGCCCAGAGTTCGGCATCTGTGAATCCGGAAATCTCCAGTTCCTCTACGGCTTTTCCTATCTCCGGGTCATTAAGTAGGTCGGAAGGAATCTCCTTCGTGTTGGAATTGATTTCCGTCAGGAAACGGAGCCACAGCACCATCATGCGCTTGTCGGAGATGGAATGAGGAGTGAACTTAGGGAGTTCAATGAAGGTGAAATGCAATCCCTCGATGACCTTATTACTGTCCTTGTCGTGCACGATGCGGTAGTTGTGGATGAAATCCGGAGTATCATGCGCAAAGATATCATTTATCAGGTTGAGAGAATACACAGGTTGGAGTTCACTGTATTTTCCTCCCTTTTTAGCCTGACTCACATAGAGCTTGGAAGCATTGAACAATACTCGCTGCTGGAAGGCATCAGACCATTCCATCTGCATTTCCACGCAGAACTTTCTGCCTCTGACGTCGGTGCAGAGTACATCAACAATGGTATTCTTGCCCCCTTCGAGCTGGGGCACAAGTTCTGTAGGCAGATACTTGATTTCGTGTATCTGCTCCTCTTCGCTGAGTGGCAGGAGTGCGTTCAGAAGGCTGATCAGTCTTTTTGGATGATTGCCGAATATCTTCTTGAACGTGAGGTCTGCCTTAGGATCTAAGTACTTCATAACCATCTGTTTTTAAATCTATAGCGCAAAGTTACGACTTTATTTTCAAACCTGCAAGCTTTTCGGGGACTTTTAAAGGTAAAAAAGTAAAAAATCTGCGTCATCTGCGCAATCTGCGTGACTCCACATAAAAACGCATAAGGGTGTGGCATAAAGTTTCCTCCATATTTATTTCCTACACAAAAAAGTTTTTTGCGTGAAAAAGTCTCAAAGTATCATTATTTTGTAAAACATTCTTGCAAGTGACTGATATTCTGCAATATACACGAATGAGACTTTTCTGATTATTTTACAAGAAGTATCATTAAAGTATCATAAATCCGGAAGAAGTATCATGAAATTCGGCTTTGAGTCGATTTAAAAGGCTAAAAAAGAAGTGTCTACTATTCCAGTTTTATAAAATTGAAAGTGTCTGTTTTTCCAAGATATAAAGAATGTAAACACAAAATAGGAATAAGAGAAAAGATTGACAAGTAGAATTAGGAATAACAGCACATAAGGTGGTCTGTTACAGACCATTAAGCGGTCTGTCCCTGCCCGTCAAGTGGGCACTCAGGGACCAAGTGTCGGGCATTGAGAGAACAAGTAACGGGCAGTCGTTGCCCGTGCGGCGGGCACTGAGTGCCCAAAATGTCGGACGATTTTTGGGCACTTCTTGCGGGTCGGCAGCATCTGATATAATTCCTTATAGATACCTCAAAATTATGTCCCGACGTAGCCTCTACTACATGGCGACGTAATCTTTCCTACGTCCCGACGCAGAGATTCCTGCGTCGTCATGTAATCTTCGATCCACCCCGTCCCTCCTTTGCCAAAGAGGTGTTTTTTGCCCCACCTGTCCCTCCCCTGCGGGAGGGTCCTTAATCCCTAACCAAGCCTTTCCCTTAACCATTAAGGGAAAGGATGTAACCGCCCTGCAGTGCTGTTTTTTTCGATCCACCCCGTCCCTCCTTTGCCAAGGAGGGCTCCACCGCTTTCCCCAAGCCCCTTTCCCCTCAGGGGACAGGGGATGTAACCGCCCTCCGGTGCTCAGAACCGCTTCGCTCTAAGGTTGGCGGGGCATCAAAGCCCTCGCCATGTTTTGCGGGCTGGGACCGCCTGGGGAACTTTTAAAAGTAAAAAGGTAAAAAATCTGCGTCATCTGCGAAATCTGCGTGACTTTTAAAGGTAAAAAATCCGTGGGCATCTGTGAAATCTGTGGGACTAAAAGAAAGTAAATCTGCAGGGCTGCAAGAGAAATCAGCGTGAGATTAGGACATGAAGCAAAAACTCTTCTAAAAATTTGGTAGTTTCACTGAAAACCCTTATATTTGCACAATGAACAGAGAAATGGGGTATAAACTTCATTAAAACCAATCAAATTACGCTGTTATGATTAGTAAGAATGTACAAAATATGATTCCAAAGATACAAGATTTCTTTGGTAGCCAGCCAATAACAAAGGCTTGGCTCTTTGGTTCATGCTCACGAGGAGAAGAAACTGCTGATAGTGACATAGACATTCTGGTAGAGTATGATCGTCAGCATAATCGAATTTCTCTGATGAAAATAGCAGGTATCATGTTGAATTTGGAAGACTTGCTTCATCGCAAGGTGGATATAGTAGAGGCTAATCGTCTCCTCCCTTTTGCTCAAGAAACAGCCAACCAAGATAAATTCTTGATTTATGAGAGAAAAAGTTAGAGATAGGGGAAGGTTAGAGCATATTCTTGAAGCGATAGAAAGTATAGAGGAGTATCATGCTCAATATACTTTTGAAGATATAAAGAAGAATAAGCTTATCTTTTATGGATTTACCAAATTGGTAGAAGTAATAGGCGAAGCTGTCTATATGCTTTCAACAGAATTTCGTAATTCGCATTCTGACGTGAATTGGCGTCAGATTGAACGGATGCGCCATGTCCTTGTGCATGGCTATTATACCATAGACCCCGAAAGTCTATGGGATACGATAGAAGTAGACATTCCTGAGTTGAAACCTTGGATAGTTAAGTATCTGTCTGAGTGATAAGACTATCCAACCCATCCCTCCTTAGCCAAGGAGGGATTTTTTTGCCCCACCTGTCCCTCCCCTGCGGGAGGGTCCTTAATCCCTAACCAAGCCTTTCCCTTAACCATTAAGGGAAAGGATGTAACCGCCCTGCAGTGCTGTTTTTTTCGATCCACCCCGTCCCTCCTTTGCCAAGGAGGGCTCCACCGCTTTCCCCAAGCCCCTTTCCCCTCAGGGGACAGGGGATGTAACCGCCCTCCGGTGCTCAGAACCGCTTCGCTCTAAGGTTGGCGGGGCATCAAAGCCCTCGCCATGTTTTGCGGGCTGGGACCGCCTGGGGACAGCTTGCTTCTAACTTCATTGCGCCTGGAGACAGCTTGCTTCTTTCCCTCGCCTGTTTTGCGGGATGGGACCGCCTGGGGAACTTTTAAAGGTAAAAAAATCTGTGTGAATCTGTGAAATCTGTGGGACTTTAAAAGTGTAAAAAGGTAAAAAAGTAAGAAATCTGCGTCATCTGCGAAATCTGCGTGACTTTTAAAACTCAATTTCTAGAGTAAATAATGCTCTATAGTCTCTTGAACGAATTCTATATATATTACGATACCCTACAAGTTTCTTGCAGTCTGTGATATCTTGAATGTCTTTGGCTGCTCTTCTCTTAATTCGGCATAGAGCTTTGCATCTTCGTTACTTATCATGACGATACCTGTCTACGGAAAGGACGGAATTGTCAGCTTATTTCCTAAAATTTCTCTGGCAGAAACATTTCTTTCTTTATTATATAATAATGTGATACAGCCAGAAAAGTGTAATATCTCCCCGCAGGAGATAGTACAGAGAAAGTTTAGAACTTATAGTTAACAATTAATATTTTTAATTAAATTTTATCGTATGAAAAGAAAGTATTTAAGCGCGCTGCTTATGGGTACACTGACTGTGGCATCCATGAGTACATTTACTTCTTGTAAGGATTATGATGACGACATCAGTAACTTGCAAGGTCAGATTGACAAGTTGGCTACTGCCGATCAGCTTTCACAGAAGGTTGCAGAGCTTCAGGCTTTGATTTCTTCTAACAAGTCTGACATCACTTCTCTTCAGGCAGAGTTGGCTAAGAAGACAACTCTTGACGAGGTTAAGGCTGTTTTGGCAGACTATGCAACTAAGCAGTATGTTGATGCTGCTGACAAGACATTGCAGGATGCTATTGATGCTCTCAAGACTGGCGATATCGCTAAGTTGAAGGAAGATGTAGTGAAAGCTCAGGCTGCTGCTGACAAGGCTGCAAAGGATGCAGAGGCTGCAAATGCTGAGATTGTTGAGACATTGAAGACTTTGGCAACAAAGACTGAGCTTAAAGATGCTGCTGATGCTGCTCAGAAGGCAATCGAAGCTCTTGAGTCTAAGAACGCAGAGGCTTTGAAGAAGGCACAGGATGCAATCAACGAGACTCTGAAGAGTTATGCAACAAAGAGCGATGTTGAAGATGGTGACAAGAAGACTCTTGAAAGCTTGGCTTCAACAATAAAGAATGCTAGTGATGCTTTGGCTTTGGCTAACACAAACAAGCAGGCTATCGCTGATGCTCTCGATATTCTCGGTAAGGGTTATAGCAAAGAGAACACTGTAGCTGCTGCAATCGAGGCTATCAAGGGTCAGATTGGTACTCCTAACAAGGAGCTCGGTACACTCGATTCACGTTTGGCTGCTATCGAGAGCGTATTGAACGGTGTTAAGGACGATGACACCAAGCTCGGTCTCGCTACTAAGGTTACAAACATTGAGACTCAGTTGAGGGACATCATCGGTGAGTACACAACAATGGTTACTGCTGTTGACCTCTACAAGACTGATGAAAACCGTTGGTCAAATGGTTTGCCAGACAATGATTTGACATTCATCTGGGTTCCAAGTGAGCACACAACTAAGTTCCCTGCTGACAAGAACCTTACTGATGCACAGATTGAGTTCTCTGCAGATCACAAGAATATCACAATTACAGACTCTCTCGTAGTTCGTGTATCTCCAACAAATGCTGAGTTGACTCCAGCTAACATCTCTTTGATCAACTCTCAGGGCAAGGAGCTTAATGAGTTTGTTGACGTTCAGAGTGTTAAGCCATACAAGAAGCTCATCACTGGTGCTACACGTGCAGCTAATGCAACAGAGGGTAATGGTCTTTGGACTGTTACATTCAAGTTGAAGGATGGCGTTGATATCCAGAAGTTTGAGGAGGCTACAATCAGCCAGAACAGTTATGTTCAGTTCGCTGTTGCTGTAAAGAACACAACTAGCGAGGCTAAGGAAAGCCCTCGTCGTGTTGTTTCTGCTTACTCTGTTGATGTTAAGGGTTCTTCTTATGAGCCTGCAAACAACAATATCCTCGTTCAGGGCAACGATGATGTTTGGAAGGATATCCGCGACATCCGTAACCGTTTCTCTATCTGGAACGTCAATGGTGAGGACAAGGGTGTTGCATATAGCGCAGAGACTGAAGAGCACGTATATGGTGTAAATGAGTTGGAATGGGCTGGCAAAACACCTTATACAGCAGAGGAAGCTGCTAATCATACTCAGTGGGCTAAGAACGACCAGCGTGCTGATAGTTGGCGCAACAAACATCTTCTTCCTGTAACTGTTGGTAAGAAGATTAACATCGCTTTGGGCGCAATGCTTGGAAATAATAATACTCCTTATTATTACAATACAAAGACAGGTCGTGGTTATGCAGTTAAGGGCTTCTATGTAACTCTTGATAAGGACTTCGCTATCGAGTCAGCTCCATCTGAGTTGAACGCATGGGCTAAGTACAGCTACGAGAATGTTGGTGTAACAAACAGCAAGGGTACTATCACCAAGGCTGCTCACATGTTCTATGGCAATGAGGGTTACATCACTATCAACTCTTTGGAGGATACAGAAGTTAAGGGCGACATCATCGGTTTCCGTGTATATGCTGTAAACTTCGATGGTACATTGGTTGACCCAGATGGTCGTGCATTCTATGTAAAGGTTGGTGATGCTAAGGATCAGCAGACTGTTGCTGAGGCTAATGCAACAATCACTGCAACAGCTTCTGGTTCACAGTACTTCAAGAGAAATGGCAATGAGTCTAACTTCTTCGCTAACATCACTACTGATGCCTTCAATGTAGGTGCTACAGAGATTACAGATTGGACAGTAGATTATACTAATAATCCTGGTGATTTGGGTAATGACCCTATCAAGAACTTAAGTTATGGTGATGACTTCAATGTTAAGTACTATAACAAGAAGGGTCAAGAGGTATCAATCACTTCTGGTGAAGTTGCTTCTGCAAAGGTATTCTTGTTGCGTCCACAGCGTTTCGTTGATTTTGGTACATATACCATCAAGGCTACTTTGAGCGATAATGTTCACGAGCTTCGTGATGTAACTTTGAAGTTTACTAAGGTTATGCCAACAGCTAAGGATATCAAGGCTCTCAAATACGTTGACGAGAAGTTGGTTGCTAACAACTTGTTCTCTAATGTAGATTGGACAAGCAGCAATATCTACAAGTTCTCTCAGAACCCAGCTAATGATGGCTCTATTTACGAGAAGGTAGTTTCTCGCGAAATGACAGACTATGTAAGTGGTCTCGTTGACAGTCACTACACATTGTGGTTTGAGTCATTGAATGTTGAGCAGTCTAAGATTGCTTTTGACTATAGCTATAGTGTTGACCGCAAGAACATCGATGGTAAGGAGCATGCTATTAAATACGCTTATGACTTCGGTCCTATCAGTTTGACTCATAGCTATGTAACTGGTGAGTGGCTTACTCCTAGTGAGTATGTTATCAACGCAGAAAGCAACTTGAAGATGTTGTTCAACACATGGCTTAACAAGGAAACTTGGGCATGGAAGAAGGATTATACTCCAACTCTTACTTGGAATGCTGGTGTACCAGTTAGAAATCAGAAGGTTTCTGCTGCCAATATCATCGGTGCAAACTCTTTGTTGGGTCGATTCAATGATAAGAGCTTGGACGCATTGTTCGCTGCTGGCTATACTCAGATTGCAGAAAAGAATGGTAAGCCTTATGTATCATTCTCTAACCCTGCATTTGATGTAACAGTAGATATAGAGCACAGCACTTCATTGGGTAGTGCAGGTAACATTACTTTCGTATTCAACCAGACAACTAAGACAACAGTACCTGATACATCTGGTACTTTGACAGTTGGTGTAGAGGATTGCTTCGGACAGGTTAAGGTTATCACACTTGGTAACATCAAGATTGACAGACAATAATCTGTTGATTTGATTATCAATATCCAAGGGCGCGCGCATTTTGCGTGCGCCCTTTTTCTTAATATAGAATAAAAATGAAAAAAACATTATTTGCATTTTTAATTACCATCTTACTTTTCACTTTTGCAGGTTGTAGAGATAACATCAAAACTTGTGCTGGTAAGATTAAGAACATGACTGATACAACAATTGTTGCAAACATGGGTGATTATGACATTACTTTCGACATCAAAAAAGCTGAGGTGTCAAATGGAGCTGTTATGCCAAACGACTCGGTTCTGATTCACTACGTAGGCGATTTGTCGGAAAAGAAGGCTACAGCATTGGTTATTAAACTGATTCCACATAAGGGAAATGTGGTGGAAGCTATTTATAACCCAAATAAGAAACTGGAAACAAAGCCCATGACCAAGGAGGAAGTAAAGGAGAATGAAGAATTCGTTAAAGCTGCAAAGCGTGGACACTAATTCATTTTTCTTCTATTTTGATTTTAAGTTCTATAATTCACTTTAAAACAAAACTATTATGGCAATAATGAAATCTATTTTCGCAGCATCCCTGCTTGCCCTTGGCACAACATCTGCTATGGCACAGGCTACTTACACCGACCAGAACGGTGATGAGTATACATTCAACAAGCATTTCTTCCTGGATCTCCAGGGCGGTGCTCAGTACACACTCGGTGAGGCTAAGTTCGGTGATTTGCTCTCTCCTAACGTACAGCTGGGCTTGGGCTACCAGTTCTCTCCTGTCTTCGGCATGCGCTTGCAGGCTAACGGCTGGCAGAGCAAGGGCGGTTGGGCTGGTTTCCGCGCTCAAAAGGGCGAGACTCCTTACAACGCTCAGTATAAATATAAATATGTGGCTCCTGGTGTTGACTTCATGTTCAACCTCAGTAACCTCTTCTGCGGTTGGAACCCTAACCGTGTATTGAACGTTACTGCCTTCGCTGGTGCAGGTGCTAACATCGCTTGGGACAACGACGAGGTGAATGAGTTGGCTGCAACCATGAAGAATATGAATGCCTACAACCTGGAGTATCTCTGGGATGGTACCAAGGTTCGCCCTTATGGTCGTGCCGGTCTTGAGTTAGCTTTCAAGGTCAGCAAGTCTGTCAGCCTGATGTTGGAGGGTAATGCCAACATTACTTCAGACAAGTACAACTCAAAGAAGGCAGGTAATCCAGACTGGTATTTCAATGCTTTGGCTGGTCTTCGCATCAACCTGGGCAAGAGTGCTACCAAGAAGGAGAAGCCAGTAGAACCAGAACCAGCTCCAGCACCAGTTCAGAAGGTAGAGGAGCCAGCTCCTGCTCCAGCACCAGTAGAGAAGAAGGTTGAGGAAATCCGTCGTGATATCTTCTTCACCATCAACTCTAACAAGATTTCTGAGAAGGAAAACAAGAAGATCCTCGAGGTCATCGACTTCCTGGTGAAGTATCCTGAGGCAAAGGTTGTTGTTACCGGTTATGCTGACAAGGGTACTGGTAATGACAGAGTGAACGACCGCATCGCTGCCAAGCGTGCTGCAGCCGTTGTATGGATGTTGGAGAAGCGCTATGGCATTCCTGCTGAGCGCATCACGGAGGAATCAAAGGGTGCTCGTGTTCAGCCATTTGCAGAGAATAACAAGAACCGTGTTTCCATTATGATTGCTAAATAACATTTAGGATATATAGCACATTTCATATATTATTATTATGACACAATCAAGTTCGTGGTAAGCAGAAATGCTTACCTGTGTCCTAGGCGAGGTTTCTTGTGAAAGAAGCCTCGCTTTTGTTTTTCTGTCGAAAAACAAAAGTGTTATTCCGGGGGAGGTTTTCGATCCTCCCCGAGACTCCTCCTTTGCGGGCTTCCGAGGCAAACTTTTTGCCCCACCTGTCCCTCCCCTGCGGGAGGGTCCTTAACCCACTCCCAAGCCCTCGCCCTTTCCAAAAGGGCAAGGGATGTAACCGCCCTGCAGTGCTGTTTTTTTCGATCCACCCCGTCCCTCCTTAGCCAAGGAGGGCTCCACATCCTAACCAAGCCTTCCCTTCTCAGAAGGGAAGGATGTAACCGCCCTCCGGTGCTCAGAACCGCTTCGCTCTAAGGTTGGCGGGGCATCAAAGCCCTCGCCATATTTTGCGGGATGGGACCGCCTGGGGACAGCTTGCTTCTGGCTTTATTGCGCCTGGGGACAGCTCGCTTCTTTCCCTCGCCATGTTTTGCGGGCTGGGACCACCGCCTGGAGAACTTTAAAGGTAAAAAAGTAAAAGAAAAAATCTGTGTGAATCTGTGAAATCTGTGGGACTTTTAAAGGTAAAAGAATCTGCGGGACGATTATGTCAGAGCGAAATGAGATTAGGAGAATCAATTTTTAAGTAATTTGCTGATAACTTGAAGGATTCTTGATGTTTTTTTTGGTATTTTCGAGAAAATAGCTTATTTTTGCAACACAATACAGTTAAACGTCTTAAAAGGAGAAGGATATGAAACGGATAGAAGAACGATATATTAGCTTGCTTACCGATTTCGGTTTTAAGCGTATCTTTGGAACAAAGCCTAACAAGGATTTGCTCATCAATTTCTTGAATTCACTGTTTGATGGTTTTCAGGTCATTAAGGATGTGAAGTACTTGAATAGTGAGCACGTTGGTGATGTCTTTGCCGAGCGCAAGGCCATCTTTGATGTTTATTGCGAAAATGAGCATGGTGAAAAGTTCATCGTTGAGATGCAGAATGCTTATCAGAAGTACTTCAAGGATCGTTCTTTGTTCTATTCTACTTTTCCTATCCGTGAGCAGGCTCCAAAAGGGGCAGAATGGAACTTCAAACTTGAACATGTATATACAGTTGCTCTGCTGAACTTCGACTTGGAAGAAGAGGCATTTGACAAGAATGATATCAACCATGATGTAGGCTTGCTTGATAAGAAGACTTTTAAGGTTTTTAATGACAAACTTTCTTTCAAGTATGTTGAGATAGCGAAGTTCAATAAGACAGAGGAGGAGCTTGACACGCTTTATGATAAGTGGTTGTATGTGTTGAAAAACCTTTCCCGATTGGATGAGCGTCCTGCTGCCTTAAAAGAGAAAGTGTTTACTAAACTCTTCGAGGAGGCTGAGATTGCGAAGTTCACTCCAACAGAGTTGAAAGAATATGAGGATAGTTTGAAGGCGTATCGTGATGTCAAGAACTCTATAGATACGGCTTTGGAAAGAGGGCGTGAGGAAGGTATGGAAAAAGAAAAGCTAGCCACAGCTCGCCGCCTTCTGTCAATGGGGCTTTCTGATGAGCAAGTATCAGCAGCCACCGAGCTTCCACTGAAGGAAATTCAGAAAATGAGGGATTAAGTCTGAACCTAGCAGAACTTTCAGGGAAACAATAGTTTTTGCCCCAATTGCTCCTCCCCAACGGGAGAGTCCTTAATTCCCTAACCAAGCCTTCCCTTCTCAGAAGGGAAGGATGTAACCGCCCTGCAGTGCTGTTTTTTTCGATCCACCCCGTCCCTCCTTTGCCAAAGAGGGAGCTTTTCGATCCACCCCGTCCCTCCTTAGCCAAGGAGGGCTCCACATCCTAACCAAGCCTTCCCTTCTCAGAAGGGAAGGATGTAACCGCCCTCCGGTGCTCAGAACCGCTTCGCTCTAAGGTTGGCGGGGCATCAAAGCCCTCGCCATATTTTGCGGGATGGGACCGCCTGGGGACAGCTTGCTTCTGGCTTTATTGCGCCTGGGGACAGCTCGCTTCTTTCCCTCGCCATGTTTTGCGGGCTGGGACCACCGCCTGGGGAACTTTAAAGGTAAAAAATCTGCGTCATCTGCGAAATCTGCGTGACTTTTAAAGGTAAAAGAGTAAAAAATCTGTGGGAATCTGTGAGATCTGTGGGACGAAAAAAGAGGGTGTGTCATAAGTCTGTGACGCACCCTTTTTTTGTGTGTTTCTGT